>OLOD01000027.1_pt1 | contig 106453 bp, 120 predicted proteins | sample 1671921 | NCBI WGS metagenome assembly OLOD01 (sample SAMEA3136626, study PRJEB25190) | human gut metagenome | biome: human gut; feature: human-associated habitat; material: faeces | place: Austria | collected 2013
GCTAAACAATGTGTACCTAAGCAGGTATGGGGTTCGTGTCCTCAGTCTTACGCCAAGAAAGAAAAGAGTAACATATGAATATGAAATATTGTATGAAAAACAGATGTCAAGGCTGCAAAAAGTATGACATCTGTTTTGGATATAAGCCAAGAAAGAAGAAAAGAAAAACGAAAAGTACAAGACAGGGGTGATGATACAATGAGCCAAAGAGCGTTTAAAACAAAAGAGGAATTTGTAAACAAAATAAAAGAATATGTGAATGTTTGCAAAAATAAGAAAGAGTTGCCCAATATAGCAGGTTTTTGTGTTTATTGTGACATAAATAGAGATACATTTTATGCTCAAGAGGATTATTACTCCGACACATATAAAAAAGTAAATGATATTTTAGAAGATGCGACAATAAATTCGAAAGACATAAATGACACATTCAAGATATTTTACATGAAAAATAAATTTGGTTATAAAGATAAACAAGATGTAGATGCAAATGTAAATACTGAAATAAAGGTTACATTAATAGATGATTAATATACAAATTGATAAAAAAGTATTTAATAAAAAATACATACCATATTTAGATAATGAAGATAGATATTTATTATTTTATGGTGGTGGTTCATCTGGAAAGTCATACTATATAGTTCAAAGATATGTTTACAGATTATTGACAAGAAAAATGAACTTGCTAGTAGTAAGACAGACAGGGAATACTAATAGAGATAGTACATTTGCACTATTTAAACAAGTAATAAATCAATGGAATTTATCAAGTTTATTTGATATAACGGATTTGAGAATAAAATGTAAAAATGGCAATGAGGTAATATTTAGAGGACTTGATGATACAGAAAAGATAAAATCTACAACATTTGAAAATGGAGAATTAACAGATATTTGGGTAGAAGAGGCAACAGAGTGTAAAGAAGCCGATATAAATCAGCTTAAAGTTCGTTTAAGAGGCGGGAAATCTAAAAAACAAATGGTATTAAGCTTTAACCCAGTAAATATAAACCATTGGATTAAAAGACATTTTATCGATAGTAAATTAGCAACAGTATGTCATAGTACATATAAAGATAACAAATTTTTAACAGAGGAAGATATAAAAGTATTACAGAGTTTCAAAGATACAGATCCATATTACTACAATGTATATTGTCTGGGATTATGGGGAGTGCTAGGAAAAACATTCTTTAATGCAGAAAAGATAAGTAGTAGATTAGCAGAAATTAGAGAGCCAATTAAACGAGGCTATTTTGTTTATGATTTTGATGAACAAAGCAATAAAATATCTAATATACAATTTAAAGAAGAGAAAGATGGCTTTATAGATATATTTGAGTTGCCTAAACTTAATTATCCATATGTACTTTCAGGTGATACATCTGGAGAAGGCTCAGACTATTTTACGGGACAAGTATTAGACAATGCAACAGGAAGACAAGTAGCAAAACTTAGAAAAGAATTTGATGCAGATGAATATACAAGACAGATGTATTGTTTAGGAAACTATTATAATGAAGCTCTTATTGGAATAGAGGCTAATTTCGATACATTCCCTATAAAGAAATTACTAGAAATGGGATATGATAAGCAATTTGTAAGAGAAAAAGAAGATACTTATACTGGAAAAGTAGTAAAAGCCTTTGGATTTAGAACTGATAGAATAACAAGACCTTTAATATTGTCTATGTTACAAGCAATAATAAATGACCATATAGAATTAATAAATGATAAAGAGACATTAGAAGAAATGTTAGTATTTGTTAGAAATGAAAAAGGAAGACCAGAAGCCCAGGAAGGATGCCATGATGATTTGGTAATGGCGTTAGCAATAGCATATTATATAAGAACACAACAAAGTTATGAAGTCAAAATAGAAAAGAAAATAAAGCTCAAAGAATATAATCCACTAGATGATTTATACGAAGAAGATGCAACTGTCTCAGATTATGGAATGAAAATAAATATAATTTAAGGAGATAACCATGAATACTATTTTAATTATGATAGCCTCAACGGCTATTTTTTTTATTGGAATACAAGTTGGATACAATTTAAAAGAAAAAACAAAAATCATAGATCGACCTAAAATAGAAGATATAAAGAAAAATATACCATTTACAAAAGAATATAAGGAAGATAAAGAAAACAAAGAAGAAATTACAAGACTAAATAAAATAATGAGTAATTTAGATAATTTTAATGGAACAAAAGAGGGGCAGGTGGATGTTGATTAATGGAAGAAGACAGATTAACGCAAATATGGAAAGAATATAGCCAAATAAAACAATATTTAAATGGCAAGAATTATTACCAACAACTAGAAATAAACTATAATTTTGCAAAAGGAGACCAATGGAAAAACTTTAAAAGTGGTGGTATGCCAATGCCAATAGATAACATAATAACTCCTATTTGCAATTACAAAATTGGCGTTGTGTCTCAAAACAATATGACTATAACCTTTACTGATGAGAATTTTAGTAAAGAAGATATGGAAGAAATTGAGGATGGAACAAGTTTTAGAGATATAGCAGAAGAAGTAATAGAAAAGATAAATAAAAATATTGCTAGATTTTTTGAATCGAATAATCTTGAAAATAATACTTGGGATTATGATGAAGAAAACTGCATAAGTGGAAACGTTGGAATGTATATATATGAAGATGAGGAAAATAACAAAAGAGCAGATATGATATATGGAAACAACATATTTTTTTCAGATGAAAATAATAATGATGTCCAAGACCAAAGTTATATATTAATAACATTTAGAAGACCAGTAGAAAAAATAAGAGAAGAAGCAAAAAAACATGGGCTTGAAGAAAGCAAAATAGCAGAAATAGTAGCAGATAATGATTTAAACGAGCAAATTGGAAACAAGGAAGAGGTAAAAGACGAACAAGGTAAAGCATTATGTGTATTAAAATTATACAAGAAAACAAAAGAGGTAACAAGGACACAAGATAAGACAATAGTAGACGAATATGGACAAGAACAAGTAATTCAAGAAGAAGTTAAAGAAAAGAAAACAACTGTACATATGATGAAATCTACTAAAAATGTAATATATGTACCAGAAACAGACTTAGGACTTACTTTATATCCAGTTGCATTAGATACTTGGATAAATGAAAAGAACAGCATAAGAGGGAGAGGAGAACCACAAGACAAAATAGAAAATCAAATTGAAATAAATAGAACAATGGCAAGAAGAGATATAGCAATTGCTATGGGAGCATATCCAAAAGCAGTGTACAATGGAAAATTAATTGAAAATCCAAGTGCATTAGATAAAGTAGGAGTTGCAATAGAAGTGAACGGACGGACAAACAGTTCAAAAGATAAGAGATGTGGTTGATTATCTACAACCAGCACAAGTTAGCCCTGATGCAAAAAACTTTTGTGATGAATTAAGTCAAAAAACAAAAGACAATGCAAGTGCAAGTGATACTGCACTAGGAAATATAAATCCAGAAAAAGCAAGTGGTCGTTCAATTATAGCAGTTCGAGACGCATCAGCTATACCAATCAATGTTCATGTTGCAAGAAAAAAGAAATTCTATGAAGATATAGGAAGAATATTATTTGATTTTATGCAGAATGTTGATGTAGATGGGCAACAAGTAATAATAACAAGTACAGATGATGAAACAGGACAAACTACAACAGAAGTTGAGCAAATACCATATGGGATCATGCAAAGGTTAAAGGTTGGAGTTAAAGTAAATGTATCACAAACAGACCCATTTTCTATACTTGCTGTAGAGCAAATGTGGGATAGCTTGTTTGAAAGACAAGCCATAACTTTTGAGGAATGGGTTTCTGGATTAACAAACAATTCAAAGTATAACAAGAGTAAATTAGAAGAAATTATTAAGAAACGTAAAGAGAAAGAAAGAGAAATGGCTATGATTCAACAACAAATCACAGAACAACAATCCCAAATAAATGGAATGTTGCAAAATCAAAACAATCAAGAAATAGCAAACATAGCAAGTGATATAGAAACTCAACAAAATCAAGTTCTAGGAGGTCAAAATAATGAAATGTAAGAATTGCAACTTAATTGAAATGAGGGTAATGGTAAGGAATGATAAAGAAGTAGTGTATTATTGCCCTAAATGTCACGAAATTGCTAAGATTAGCACAGAGGAAGAACAGAAAATAAATAAAAAAAATCAAGACAATTAAACACCTTATGGTGTTTTTTATATGCCTCAAAACATGTTCTGGGGCAAAACAGATAAGCATGGGAATTAATAGTCGACAGACTTTAAATTGGGTGAAAATATGGAAGAAAATGAAGGAGTAGTTGAAGAAACTATCGTGGACAACGACGAAACAGTTGGGAATGTTGAAATAGAACAAGAAGTTGTGACAGAAGAACAATCAACAGAAGAAGTAGAAGTTACAGATAATTCTACACAAGAAGAACAGGAACATGAACCTGAACAAAAAAGTCATTCTAGAATGTACACAGAAGAAGAATATCAAAAAGCAATAAACAAAATTATTGCAAGAGAAAGAGGAAACAAGGAGAAGGAGATAAATCCTTTACTAGCAACATTAAAAGCTGTTGGGTTTGATGGTAAAACTCCACAAGAAGTTAATCAAAAATTACGCCAAAATTATAAGGAGCAAGGAGTAGATATACCAGAATATCACGAAAACATGTCTGAAAGAGAACAAAAAGCTCTTGCCAAACTTGATGCAGATGAAGTAATAGAATTGGGCGAACAAGCGATGCAAGACAGATTTGGAGAATTATACAAAAAGTATAAGGAAAACAATATTTCAGCAAGAGAAAAAGAAGAAATGAACCTAATAGGAAAAGCTCATTCAGTAAGATTAGCAAAAAAAGAACTGTTGTCAGTTGGAGCAGACCCTAATATTGTCGAAAGTGACAAATTTAAGAAATTTGCCCAAAGATATGCAGATAATGTTTCAATAAAAGAAATATATGAGGATTACAAAACAAAATATGGAACAAAACCAACAAAACCAGCAAGTGCGGGAAGTGTAAGAACAACACATTCAGAAGCACAAGTAAATTATAACGAAATGTCTGATAAAGACTTTGAAAAAGAACTCCAAAAAGTAATAGGAGGAATTTAAAAAAAGAAAGGAAATGATTAATTATGCCAGCAATAAACAATTCAATATCAAATTTAAGTGTTGAAAACCAAACATTTTATGATAGAACATTACTATCAAGATTATTACCAGATTTACATTTTTATAATGATGCCAAAAAGAAAAAAATTCCTAAAGGAAAAGGAACAAAAATAGAATGGAGAATATTTAAATCTTTAGCTGTTCCAACAACTCCGTTAGAGGAAGGGGTAACACCTACAGGTAAAAACTTAGATATATCACCTGTTACAGCAGAATGTAGTCAATACGGTGATTATGTAACAGTATCAGATATACTAGATATGCAAGGAAAAGACCCTGTTATAGCAGAAACATCAGCACTAGAAGGAGAACAAGCAGCACAACTTGTTGATATTTTAATCAGAGATACCGTAACAAGTGGAACAAATGTAAGATATGCCAATGGAAAAGCAACAAGAACAGCATTAGCAGCTACAGATGTTTTAAAAGGAGAAGATGTAAAGAAAGCTGTTAGAGACTTAAGAAAAAATAATGCTAAACCATTTAGTGATGGATATTTCCATGCTGTTATAAGTCCTGAGCAAGCTTATGACTTAATGAATGATACATCAACTGGAGGATGGATTGATGTAAATAAATACACAGATAATGCTCCGTTATTAAAAGGTGAAATCGGAAAATATGCAGGTGTAAGATTTATGACAACAAGTAACACAAAAACAGTAGATAATTCTGGTGTAGCAGTACATTTGGGAGTTATCTATGGAAAAGATTCTTATGGTGTACCTGAAATTGGAGATGGAAGTGCAGCAAAACCATCTATCATAGTAAAAACAGATGGTGGAAACGCAGACCCATTGAACCAAAGAAACACAATTGGTTGGAAAAATATGTTCACTTGTAAGAGACTTGAAGAAAAAGCAATTGTAAGAATTGAAACTGGAGTAACTGCTTAGCAGTTACTCTAAAATTTATTTATAGGAGGAGAACAAAATGGAAAATCAAGAAAACAAAAATCAAGAGTTAGCAATCACAGAAGAACAAGGCAAACTAGAGCAAGAAAAAGAAGCTAAAAAAACAGCAGCTACATTGAAAAAAGATTTAGTAGAAATAAAAATACCTATAGATCCACTAAACAAAACAGATAAAACTGTAGATGTAATAATAAATGGATACAGATGGACTATAGAAAGAGGAAAAGATGTAAAAGTTCCAAGAGCGGTAAAAGAAATATTATCAGATGCTCAATATATCTAAAATCACTACCAAGTAGGTAGTGTGTAGAGCATTTAGTGCTTTACACAGTGCTTATTTAAGGAGGAAAAAGAATGTATTTAAAAGATTTAAAAAATATTGCTATGCAATTAATAGATGAATACTCAGAAACGAAAGCTCCAACAGAAGATGAGGATATAAAATTAAAATTAAACGGATTATTCAATACTGCATTATTTGAAGTTGCTCAAATTAAGAAAATATTAAAAGTTTATAACTTTTCAATAAAAGAAGAAATTGACACTGAATATAAATCAATTGGTTTGCCAGATGATTTTATGGAAGAAAAAAGATTAAGATATTTTTCGTCTAATAATTCAACATTAAGATATTATATTCAAAAAGACAAATTAAAAGTACATAAATCATGCTTAGGAACTTTTGAATTAGAATACTATGCAATTCCAGAGGAAATAACAGATGATAATCAAGATGATTACGAATTTGAATTAGATATAGATGCTCAAATGGCACTTCCTTATTATGTGGCAAGTAGTGTATTAATGAGTGATGTATCAGCCAATTATACTGCTTTTGAAGCCAAATATAACGCAAAAGTAGAGCAATTAATGAGAAGTGCACAGGAAAACGAAAACAACAGCACAGTTACAATACATCAAATATTTTCAATTTAGGAAGGAGATATATTTATGGCAACTATACCAGATTTTACACCTAAAACTCCTAAAACAAGAGTATATAGTGATTTTAGAGGTGTTGATTTTACATCTGATAGTACAAGAGTGTCTTTATATAGAAGTCCTAATTGCGTGAACATGTATAAAGATTATAAATCAAGTCTAGGACAGGCAGTAGAGACAAGACCTGGCTTTATAAATCTATTAGAGCTTGAAAACGAAATATATGGTATACATTTTATAAAAAGAGATTCTTTAAAAGTTTTAATTCATAGTGGAACAGATTTGTTGCTTTGGAGCAATTATCCTAGCAAACAATCAAAAGAAGATATGCAAGTTTTATTTTCCAATATGGCTGAAACAAAATCAAGAGCTTTTGTATATGATAATAAATTATATATAAATGATGGAAAAAATTATATTTATTATGATGGAAATGAAGTAAAAAGTGTTGAAGAGATTGCGTTTATTCCAACAACAACAATTGCTAGAGCACCGAGTGGTGGAGGTACATTATATCAACCAGTAAATTTGCTACAGAAGAAAAGAAAAAATTCGTTTTTAGCAAATGGAACTGATAAAAATTATACTTTAGATAGTAGTGGATTAGATTCTGCTGAAATTGAAGCTACAATAAATGGGACTAAAAAAACGGAAGGAACAGATTTTACAGTTAATAGAGTTACAGGAGTAGTAACTTTTAACTCCGCACCACCAGCACCTTCTACCGCTGGTCAAGATAATGTAATTATTACTTTTTCAAAATCTGTATCTGATTATGCCAGTAGAATAAAAAAGTGTTTAATAAGTTGTATTTTTGACAATAGAGTGTTTTTTTGTGGTAACAACAGCTTTCCAAATGCTCTTTTTAATTCTATGCTGAATGACCCTACATATGTATCAGACTTAGCTTATTATCAAGATGGAAGTGACAATATTCCTATTACATCAATATTAAGAGTAGGAGATAGCATCTTAGTTATAAAATCAGATGACCAACAAGATGCTGTAGTTTATTATCATTCGCCACAAGAAGTAAAGAATGGAGATACGGAAGATACAATATACCCAACTAAACAAGGTTTGGCTGGAATAGGTTGTATATCAATGTGGGGAAGTAAAAACTTCTTAGATGAACCTGTTTTTGTTTCTAGATTAGGACTGGAGAGCTTTACAAAATTGAACTTAGGTTTGGAAAGAAGTATTGAGCATAAGTCTAGTATGGTTGATACCAAATTAGTTAACGAACCAGATTTAGAAAATATATGTTTAGAACAATGGAGAGGATACCTTTTATGTTTAATAAATGGACATATTTATTTAGCAGATAATAGGCAAAAATACCTTAATAAAGGAACGCAACAACAAGAATATGAGTGGTTTTATTGGGATAACATAGGAGATGTAGTTAATAATGAGTTTAAAGAGGCAACTCTATTAAAATCATATGATGATAATTTGTTTTTTGGAACAGAAAATGGAGTTGTTGCTAAATTTACAGACAGAATCTATAACGACAATGGAAGAACTATATATTGCCAATGGGAAACACCATGCGATAGTTTTGAAAGTGAAAATCATGTTAAAACAACAAATAAAAAAGGTGGGATAGCTAATTTTAAAGCTATCCCTGGTTCAGTTTGTAAGCTTAAAGAAAAAACAAACAAATCAGAAGAAAAAGAAATTGCAAGATTTATAGCGAGTGGTTTTTCATACGAAAACTTTAGTTATACTGATTTCTCATATAATACATCTCAAAAATTGAGTATGAACTATAAGATAAAAGAAAAGAAATGGTCAAATATATCATTAATATTTTATTCAGATGAGTTAAACAAACCATTTGGAATATTTAATGCAGTTTTAGAGGCCTTTGTAGGCGGATATATAAAGTAAGGAGGATATAATATGTTCGAAAAAATTACAGATAACGTAGAAATACATCAAACTTTACCAGATACACCCAATATGACAACACAAGAATTAAAAAAAGAGTGGGATAAAGGATGCAAGATAATAAAAGAAGGATTCAACAATTTAATTGATAAATTAAACAAAATGGGAATAGAAGGTACAGTTTTATATGAAAATTCAGTAGGTTCAATAGAAGAAATAACTTTAAATGATTCGGTTGCAAAATATGATCGCGTAAAAATATTCTATCATTATAGTAATATTTATGGGAGCACAGAAGTTGATAACCCGAACGAAAAAACAGTATCTTTAAATGTTATGTTTAGTATACCTATTTATAATTTAGCGAGAGCAGAGTATAAAAACATAAAAATAAGTGGCAATCAAATAACAAATGAAGGATACGGATATTTGTCAATAAACACAAGTGGAACATCTGGTGTCAGCATTGAAGAAAACAAAATTTATATAACAAAAGTTATAGGATATAAGGAGGGAAGTAATGAGTAACTATAATATTGATGAATTAGCAAGACAAATGGGCTTTAATGATACATATTTAAACAAATTAAAAGCAAGTAATTCTTATATAACAGAGAGTGCAAATCAAGATAGAAACATGATAAATTCACAATTAAATCAAACTATTTCAGACTATGAAAAAGAAAGACAAGACCAAAACAATAATTTCATAAAAGAAAGTCAAGCTGCATATGTAGATTATGCAAAATCTATTAATCCATATTCAGTTCAAAATAGTAATACCAATAAAATGGGACTAGGCAATAGTGGATATTCTGAAAGTTCTTTAATAAATGCGAATAACACATATCAAAATAGATATACAAACACCAAAACCAATTATGACAATATCTTTGCTAATATAAATAACAATATAGCTAAAGCAAAAGAAACAGGAAATATTGAACTTGCTAAAATTGCTAAACAAGAACAAGATAGATTACTTGAAAATCTATATAAAATAAATGATGAATATACTGCTGAAAAACAGAGAGAAGAAGAAAAGAGAAGGTATGAAGAAGAAATTGCACTTCAAAAGCAACAATGGGAAGCAGAGATGACATTACAAAAGCAACAACTAGCAAAATCATCTCGTGGTTCTTCAAGAAGTACAGGAAGCGGAAGCGTAAATTCTACAGCAGTTTCAGTTAACAACAACAATAATCAACAAGCTGCAGAGAATCAAAATCTAAAAAAATTATATGAAAATCTATCAAAAGCTAGACCAAGCAATAATTTAAATAAGCAAATATATAGAAATCTAATATATGGAGAAGTACAAAATGGACATATAACGGATTCAGATGCATCAGCATTATTTAATGAGTTTGGATTATAGGAGGCAAATATGTCTTGGGAAGATTTTAAGAAAGAAAAACAGCAAAATTCTTCTTGGGAAGAGTTTAAACAAAATAGAGAAAAATTAGTTCAAGTTTCGAACAACAAAACTCCTACTAATTCTATATCTCAAAACATAAAAAACTTTACAAGCGATACAGGAAGAACATTTAGCAACTTAGGAATTGGTTCAAAAATTGGAGTGAAACAATCTCTTAATTTTGCATATAAGGTTGGAGAAAATAGAAATAAAACAGAACAGCAAGTAAAAAACGAAAGAGTCTTAGGTTCAAGAGAATTAACTAATACAGAAAAAGCACTATATATTGCACAACAACAAAGTAAAAGTGTTGACCCAAAAAACTTAAATAATGAAGCTAGCAAAAATGTTATATTACCAATGTTAAACAACAATATCCTAACATACAATAATACAAAAGTAGAAGAAGTTGCTAATAGTAATATACTAGACAGGTCAATAAATAAAGATCAATTAAAAATTCAAGAAAATATAGAAAATCAAACCAACAATTTTTCTAAAAAGTTAGCAGAATTAGCACCGTCAATAGGAAATATGGGGGTAGGTACAGCAATAAGTGCATTAAATCCAGTTGCAGGAATGTCATATTTTACTACTAGTGCAGGAGGAAGCTATATGCAAGATGCATTAGACAGAGGAATGACAAGAGAACAAGCTACAACCTATGGAGCTATAATGGGGTTAATGGAAGGTGCAACAGAAGCAATTGGAGTAGAAAATTTATCAAAGGCTGGTAAAGGATTAAAAGCATTGGTTAGTGGGGCTGGTATAACAGCAACTAAAGAAGGAGCTGAACAAATTGCTAAAAACAGTATAAAAACAGTTTTAAAGGATTATGGAATAGGTATAGCAGACAATGTTATGCAAGAAGCAATAATAGAACCAATCCAAGAAGTAGTAGCAGGGGCAATAGGAGGAAAAGATAAAGCCAATTGGAATGATATGGGGCAAAGAATGTTAAAGGCTGGAATAGATGGTGGACTAACTAGTGCAATATTAGGAGGAGCAAATTTAGGAATACAATCTTGTGTAGGAGTAATAGAAAAGACTACAAATGGTCAAAGTGTAACACAACAAGAGATACAAACAGCAGTAAAAGAAGCTTCAACGCAACTAGATGTTACAAAAATGATAGAGGATAGTACACAACAAGAGATAAACAAATATAATACATTGTCAGGACAATCACAATTAACGCAGAACCAACAAAATGAAAACATACAACAAATTACACCAATAATGCAAAAAAATGCTCAAAACGGAATTTTAGAACAAAATAATAGTATTTTAAATAATAAAGATGTTCCAATGTTGAATTATCAGTATGAAAAAAGTGATAATATAAAGATAAATAATTTAAGACAAGATGCTGGAAAATATTTTAATAATTCAGAACAGGCTCGAAACTATGTAAGCATGCTAGAACAAATTATAACTGATAAAAATGTTGATATAAGATTAGATTCTGACTTGAGAACGCCAGATGGACAAGTTGCAAATGGTTCATATTCAAATGGAGTGATAACAATAAATCCAAACTCAACAAAATCAGGTGAATTTATAGCAGTTCATGAATTAACACATGCAATTGGTACAGATTCTATGAAAAATATAATAGAGACATACAGAAAAAGCAACGCAGAATTTAATACAGCTGTTGAAAATCTTTTACAAAATTATAATTCAACAGAATTAACAGATGAAGCCCTATCAGATGTTTCAGCACAGCTTTTTGGAAATCAAGAGTTTATTGCTAATGTTTCGCAAAATAATCATAATATATTTAAGAGAATCTATAATGAAATAAAGTATTTATGGCATCAATTTAGAGGATATAAAAATCAAAATCAATTTATAGATGATTTGTATTATAAATGGACACAGGCTTATAATAGCAATAATAAGTTGAATGAAACAAGTAATTATTCTATTGCAGGAAAACAAGGAATGATAAATGCAATAAAAACAGATACTGGAAACTTAGAACTTGAAAGAAACTATAATAAAGCTCAACAAATGCAAGAAAATGGAATTGATAATGAAACTATTAGACAAAGTACAGGATGGTTTCAAGATAGAAATGGTGATTGGAAATTTGAATTTTCTGATAGAGACATGTCATTAAAAAAAATTAGATTCAAAGAAAATAGCACATATAAGTTAGAAAATATATTAAAACATGATACTTTATTTACTATATATCCAGAATTAGCAAATTATAATGTTAAGTTTACTGATTTAAATAAGGCAAATGGTGTTTATAATATATTTGATAAAGATATAAAAATAAATAATAATCTACTAAGTAAAAAACAATATAAAAGCAGTATTGAAGGAACATTAATCCATGAAATACAACATGCAATACAAGATATTGAAAATTTTGAAGGTGGGAGAAGTAGCAAAGGAAGTAAATTAGCTTATTACGAAAGTTTAGGAGAAATTGAAGCTTCTGATACAAAGGCAAGATTTTTACAAGAAAGACATAAGAATATTGATTTAACAGATATTGCTCCCGAAAGTTCTAAAACAAATCCTAAACATCAAAATTTAGACAAATATTTAAAGAATAGAAAATTACTTGATAAAGCTAAAGATGGAGTGTATAATTATATAAAAAAAAGGAACGGTGGTAACAATGAATTTTCTAAAGAAAATATTTCGAAAAATAAGAAGCAAAATATGGGATTGGTGGATGGCAGAAGACGAGGAAGATATGTAGATGAATATGAGATTGAAAATATTACTAATGCTGGAAAAAATAACGAAAAAAATACACTTGAAAATAATAGAGAAGATAGAGGAATATATAGGGATAGAATAAATAATAGTGTTCAAGAATCTGAAAATAATTCAGATTCTTTTTCTTTACAAGATAATTATGGAAGGAAATTATCAAAAGAGCAACAATATTTAAACAAAAACTTTAAAACAACAGGAACAAGAACAAATTTACAGGACATAAAAAATTTAGCACCAATAGAAAAAAATGTAAATGACAATAAAGGCATAAAAGCCCCAATAATGCAAAAACAGCAAAATGGTAGTATAAATGCACCGATAAGCAAAGAGGTCAAAGCAAGAAAACATTATAAATCTATTATGGAAAGTCAGTATACATCGAGTGAAGCAAAGACAATAGCCAAAGAACTAATGGGAACTGATACATATGTGCCAGATTCTAATAATAGCCAACTTGAAAGAGCGAATGAAAGAATATTAAATTCGACTCCAGAAAGTGAATTAAATTCTTTTATGAGCAAAGCAATAAATGGTGAAAAAATAACAGCAACAGACATAGCTGTTGGAGAAAAACTAATACAATATTATTCAAAAACAGGAGACAAAACAAAACTACAAGATGCAATACAAGCTACAGCAATGGCCGGAACAAGTGCAGGGCAAACAGTACAAGCATTGTCATTATTAAACCATCAAACACCGGAAGGACAGGCTATTTGGCTACAAAGGTCAGTGGACAAAATGAATAATGATCTAAAAAAGACAAGAGGAAAAAATGCAGAACAGTTTAATCTAACAGAAGACATGATAGACAAAATAGTTAATTCTAAAGATAATGATGACCTACAAAATAATTTAAATGATGTCTATAAACAATTAGGACAGCAGGTATCCAAAACAAACTTACAAAAAATAGATGCTTGGAGATACTTTTCAATGCTAGCCAATCCCAAAACACATATAAGAAACATTGTTGGAAATACAGCTATGGCAGGAGTACAAGGTGTAAAAAATAAGGTTGCAGGAGCTATAGAAGGGACTATTAGCAAAGTGAATCCAAATATGGAAAGAAATCATACAATTGTATCGGCAAATAAAAAAGTAACTACATTTGCAAAAAATGATATAAAAAATGTAGCTGACAGATTAGGACTAAATGAAAATAAATATAACCCTAAAACCAGATTAGAAAATAGCATGAGAACATTTAAAAGTGATACTTTAGAAAACACTATAGGAAAATTGTTTGGCTTGAATGATAATCTGTTAGAAGCGGAAGATGGCTGGGGATTGAAAGCTGGATATACAAAAGCATTATCAGAATATATGACAGCTAATAATTTAAATCCAAATACAATAACAGATAAACAATTAGCAAAAGCAAGAAATTATGCAGTAGAACAAGCACAAGAAGCCACATTTCATCAAGCAAGTGCGATAGCCTCTTCATTAAATCAATTTCAAAATAAAAATAGACTTACAAAGTTTATAATAGGTTCTACATTACCGTTTAAGAAAACACCAATAAATGTCGCAAAAGCTGGATTAGAATATAGTCCAGTGGGATTAACAAAAAGCCTAATTTATGACACTGTTAAATTAAGAAAAGGAAACATAACAGTCAATAAATATATAGACAATATATCCAAAGGATTGACTGGAACAGGAATAGCATTGTTGGGATATGCGTTAGCAGATGCTGGTATATTAAAAGCAAGTGGTAGTGATGATACAGACAAAGAAAAATATGATGAAGAAATGGGAAAACAAACATATTCTATTACTATTGCAGGAAATACATATTCATTAGATTGGTTAGCACCTACAGGAATACCATTATTTATAGGGGCTGAATGTCACGAGTTAATGCAAACAGAAAAAGAAGAAAAGACAAGCTCTAGTGATGAAAATAGCAAGTATAGTAAAGCACTTAAATCTGCAACAAATATACTTGATTCTTTTACAAATGCAATGAATCCAATGACTGAAATGTCAATGTTAAGTGGTTTAACATCAGCGCTAAAAAGTTATGAACAAGGAAGTAGTCAAATGATAGCAAGTTTAGGAACAAATGCAGTGAAATCATATGTAAATCAATTTGTTCCAACGGCTTTGGGTCAAATAGCGAGAACAACTGATAAATATGAAAGAGATACAACATCTACAAAAACAGGCGTATTGCCAAAAGCTATAGACTCTACCAAAAATCAAATCATAAATAAAACACCAGCTTTAAGACAAATATTGCCAATAAAAACTGACATTTGGGGAAATGAAGTAAAACAATCTGACAATATAATTCAAAGGGAATTGGAAAATGCAGTGTTACCTTGGACTAGAAAAGAAGTAGATACGACTAAAGTAGATAATGCCTTAATGGAGCTATACGATGAAACAGGAGAAAGTTCAATACTGCCAGACACATTGGATAAAAAGTTGACTATAAATGGTCAAAATTATAGGTTGACTAATGAAGAATATTCTAAATATAAAACAGCGTATGGAAAAACATCATACAATTTATTAAATAGTTTAGTGTCATCTAGTGAATATAAAAGCATGTCAAATAGTCAGAAACAAACAGCAATAGAAAGCATTTATGATTATGCGAAAGAAAAGAATAAAGTTGACTATGCCCAGAGTGTTAACGAAACAATAAAAACATCTACAAACTATAATATATTAGAAGAATTAAGAAAAGCTGGAGAAAGTCAAACACAATATTTAAGCTATTCAAGTGAGACAAAGGAAATACAAGGAGAGAAAGCAAATCAAAAGAAAAATAAACTTTTACTTGATGCAAATTATTCTTCAAAGGCAAAATCAATAATCTATCAAAATACAACAGGTAAAAATGATGATACATATAGAATTTTAAACAAACTTGATAGTAGTAAAAATATTATAAATCAATATCTAGATTATTTACAAGCTGACTTAAAGGCAGATAGAGAAGATGATAGTACAGAAAACGGAAAAGCTATTTCTGGAAGTAAAAAGCAAAAAGTTTATAACTATATCAATAGCATTGATAGTAAGGATATGTCATATGTACAAAGACTTTATTTAACAGGTGTAAATACTACTTTGAGTACTTCTGATAAAAAGAAAATATTTACTTTGATAAATGAAAATAAATCACTTACTAAAAATGAAAAACTTGAAGCACTTGATAAATTACAAGGATTTACTGTATATAAAGACGGAAAAGTTGCATGGTAAATATTGCAAAAATATGGGAATAGTGAGATAATGCTGTAATAAGAATAAAGAAAAGGTGATAGTCTAATGGATAATCAAGATAAACAAAAAGAAAATAATATCTATAATATAATAATCTCTGTTTTAGCAATAATAGCAGTAGTTGGGTTGTGCTATTTAGGTTATTTAATGTATGATAATTATCAAAACACAATTATAGATTATGAAAAGCAAATAGATAATCTTCATTCCACAATTAATCAAAAAACACAATCGATAAACAACTATAAGACTAAAGTAGATAGCATGAATAAGCAAATACAATTTATGAATGACCATGTTGCCATTTGTCCTTTAGATGGAAGTGGATTATATCATAGATATGGCTGTGAGCATTTAGATACTTCTAGTTTTATGATATATAACACAGAACAAGCACCTAATGAGGAATATTCTCCTTGTCCCTATTGTTTTACAGAAACAACTAATACATCAAATGATATAACTGAAATTGTTTATATAACTAATACAGGTTCAAAATACCATAGAGAAGGTTGCTCTTATTTAAAAAGTAAAAAATCTATTACAAAAGAAAAAGCACAAGAACAGGGGTATATTGCTTGTGAAAGATGTAATCCTTAAAATAAAATACAAAGCACTTACAAAAATGTAGGTGCTTTTATTATGGAGGTCAAAATGAAAATAATCATATATCAAAACAGAGAAGTTTATAAAGAAGAAAGCAAAATAGGTAATGACTCAGAGAATAAAGTAGAAACTTTAGAATTTGAGTTTCCAGAGGAATATAAAGATTTTACAAAATATATTGAATTTCAAACAAAAGACGAAAAGTATGTTGACTTGATAGAAGACGACAAATATATAATAACTAGGGCTATTGCAAAGTATGGAAAAATAAAAGCACAAATAGTATTAAGAAATAGCTTAGAAAATGATGTTGCAGTTTTTAAGTCTGATATATTTGAATTGAAGGTTTCTAAAAGCATCAATGCTACAATCGATGTTCCTATTGAATATCCAACATGGATAGATAATCTAACAAGATTAAAACAGGACATAGAACACGCAGAACACGAAAGAGTATCAAATGAAAATGAAAGAATATCTGCAGAGAAAACAAGACAAGAGAACTTTACTAAAATGCAAGAAACTGTATCAAGTGCAGTAAGCAATATAAAAGATTTAACAGACAAGTACAATGAAAATGACAAGCAAAAGACAGAAGCATTCAATAAGAACTTTGAAGAAAAGCAGAAAGCAATAAATGATAATGCAGAAGCAAAAACAACAGCATTTGGCGAAAACGCAGAAGCACAAACAAAGACATTCAATACTAACTCAGATGATAAACTAGCAGAATACAATAGAAATCATACTGCTAAAATGAAAGAGTTTGACGACAATTATGATACAAAGACAAAAACATTTGATGATAATGCTGCAGATAAACAAAATGAGTTTGATGAAAACGCTTCTGATAAGTTAGCTGAATACAATCAAAATGCAAAAGAGTTAATCAACAAAGTTGAGCAAGTTCAAGCTGAGAATGAAACTCTAAAGGCTGAAAATAAGTTAATTAAAGAGCAAATACCAAGTGCTAGTGCGAATGGAAATAGTGTTCATATAGAAGATAGTGGAACTCTTGATTTTGATTGGAAAATTAATGGTGGGCATGCTCAGGCAATAACTACTCAACCAGAAAATTATATTGATGACAGAGAAGCAAGAGGAAAAACTATTTTAGAAGCAACATCATTATATTTGCCAATTGTGAATTTAAAAGCAGGAAATGGATATTATTTTAAAATATTTGATAATAACAATAAAATACAAAATGATTCTAGGTATTTAGCTGTAGACTTTTATGATGAAAACAAAGTAAAAATTGGGTCAGGACCGTTAGGGTTTCCTGTCGATTTTACAGAAGAGATGGCAACTAAGGTAAAATATGCAAAAATCTATTATAACGGTAATGATACAGACAAAGTAATAGGAAATACAGTAATAAAGAAAATAGGGCTAAAAATAACATCTAGTGCATCAGCAGATGATATAGATATGTTTGTACCTAATTCACCAAGTCCTAACTATCTAAGTGAGGTTGAAACAGCAGGAAGTAATGTAAATGAGTTTGATTTTAAAGTATTTTTAGAGCAGACGAAGAATCTGGCATTAAGAAGATGTACAGCAACTTTATTAGAAAACGGATTCAGATTAACTAAAACTGAAAATGACTGTTATATAGGAGAAAACAGATTAACGTCTGGATATAGAGTTAAAGTATTACCAAATATAACATATACTATATCGACTTCATCTATATTCCCAAAATGTTATATAAATTTTTTGAAAAATGATAATACTTTTATAAGTACAGTAACAATTAAACCAAATGCTAAAAGTCAAACATTCATAACAACATCTGATACAGAGTATCTTACATTTAGATTCGGCTATAATACTGATGCAGAATATTTTGATTTTGTACATATAAAACTAGAAAAAGGCTCAGTAGCAACACCATATTCTCCATACCGGAATGGGTAGTGTAGAAATAGATGTAGTAAATAGTAACTTACTAGATTTCAATGTTGTGCAAGATAGTAGAGTAACAATAAACGAAGATGGAACAATTACTATAAATGGAACAGGTGGATTTAGTTTAAATATAGATAAATTACAATTAAAACATGGAGTTACATATTATCAAAAAGTCGAGTTAATAAGTGGAAGCATTTCAGGTACAAATATAAACAATACATTTCTTGGGGTTGGATTATGGATTTCAAGTGAAAAATTTTCACATACAAATTTAACTAAAGATACAGAAAAAACAGCTATCTGGATAAATGTGAGTGCTACATTTAATAATGCAGTAATAAAAATTTGGGCAAATACTGACAAAAGCGATTTTGTCAAACATCAATCTCAAACAGCAATAATGCCAATACAACAAGAAATGTTAGAAGGAGACTATATAAGTGATGTAGAACATCATGAGTGGGAGAAAATAATTATAGACACTTCAAAACTTATAGTAGACAATACAAAAGAAGAAAAAAAGAAACGTTATAGATATGGGTATGATAAAAATATAAAGAAATCTGATGCAACTAATAATGTTGCATATTCCAATATGTTTAAATTGCTAGGGGATGGACAGACATTTTTCAATGTTAAAGGATTTACCATTGCAAATAATAACATATATATATATGATGAAGGAGAGTCATTGACAGAGTTTAAATCCAAAATAACTGATAAACAACTTGTGTTTTATGCTCAATTAGAAACATCTATTGATTTAGAACTAACATCAGAACAAAAAGCAGTACGAGATACTAAGTTATACACATATAAAAACATAACAAATATAGCTGTAAGTGATGAATTAGCAAGTATAGATGTAAATTACAAAAAAGACCAGACTACAGAACATGATGAGTTACAAAATCAAATAGATGAAATTAAACAACTAATAAGTACAACAGAAACAAGTGCATTATTATTAGATAACTTACAAAAAGATGTAGAAACGGAGGTGGAATAAATGATAGTAGAATTATTAAAGAAATTAATAGTTAAAAAATACTACAAAGAAAAGACAGACATAGAGAACAAATTAAATGTATTTTATGCAATGAGTAAAATAAGTGATGAAGAATACAGCGAATTAACATTGCTTGTAGAAGATACATACGCAGAAACAGTTGAAAATATAGAAGAAGCTACAGAAGTAGCAGAAGGAGAAGAATAATGCAAATATTAGAATTTTTAAAGGATTATTGGTTTTTAATTACTTTTTGCAGTGGAATCTTCTTCGCAATGCTTACTTTCTGTACAAGCATGATAGAAGCAACAAAATGCAGTTTAAGAAATGATATATTAACAATATATGACAGATGTAAAGATAGAAAACAAATCACGCACTATGAGCTAGAAAGCGTACAGCATAGTGCGGAAATCTATTTTAAGTTAAAAGGAAACTCATTTGTTGAGTCGCTTATGAAAAAAATAGAAGATTTTGAAATAACCGATTAGGAGGGATTTATATGGATGCAAAAACAATAACTGAAATAGCAATAGTAGTAGTTGCTATATTGACTTTTATAATGTATCTAGTGTGGCAAATAAAGAAAAAAGGATTAAGACAAACAGTAATAAACTTAATAGTAAGAGCAGAAAATATGTATAAAAAAGGTGACAATGAAAAGAAAATAAATTATGTTATAGATAAGATAATAGTGCTAATACCTGCACCATTGTCTTTTTTTATAACTAGAGAAGCTGTGAGAGAATTTATACAAACAATATTTGATGAAGTAAAAAAAGCACTAGACTATGTGCCAAAGGAGGGCTAGTATGGAAGAAGAAATTGTAGAAACAATGGAATTAGCCGAAGAAGATGCAAGAGGGGAGGCTAACGAATAATGAACATTGAAGAAAGATTATTAACAATTAATTCATATTCAAGAAGTGGAGAAAAGCAAAATAAGATTGAAAATATTGTGGTTCACTGGGTAGGAAATGCAGAAAGCTCTGCTATAGCTAACAGAAACTATTTTGAAAATCTTAGAAATACACATAAGACATATGCTTCAAGTCACTATGTAATTGGACTAAATGGCGAAATAATAAGATGTATCCCTGAAGATGAAGTTGCTTTCCATAGTGGTAGTTATTCAATGAATAGAAAATCAATTGGAATAGAAGATTGCCACCCAGATTGGGAAGGAAAGTTCAATGAAAATACATATAATAGTTTAGTAGAATTATGTGCAGATATTTGTAACAGATATGGATTAACTGTAGATAATATTATAAGACATTATGATGTAACAGGGAAAGAATGTCCACGTTACTATGTAAGAAATGAAAAAGAATGGATCAAGCTAAAAAATGATGTTGCAAATAGGCTTGGACAAGCCACAGTTAATACAGCTGTAAAAGAAGAAAAAGGGAGTGAAGAAGTACCTATGTATAGATTTAAAAATGGAAAAACAGTAGAGCCAATCTACGCTGATTGTCAACATACATTAAAAATTGGTAGTCTAAATAAATATGAAGAGTGTGAGTGTTTTGGAATATTTAATGGAGCACCAATGGTTCGTTATCCGACTAAAAATGGAAATTATAAAATTGGTTTTGCAGTAGATGTAAGATGTGTAAAATAATATAAAAAATTAGAGGTAAGCTGATTAATTTCGGCCTACCTCTTTTTTTGCGTTATATGGCTAAAAATGAGGTATAAAACTATATTAATTAAAAATAAAAATGGCTCAAAAACGATTTAAATGCGAGTTTTAAAAAGGGTATTGACAAATATTAAAGAAAAGTGATATAAAATAAATAATAAAGATGTTGTATACATAAAATTTGCAAATTGTAGTAATTTATGTTATAATATCTTATAGCAATATAAAACATTAAAGTTTTATTTGTTTGCTTGTAATGCATATTACGAAAGTAATTGCATAAAATATAAAAAGGTTGATTGAGGATAGAAAGTGGCAGCTATCACGCCAGAGATGGTCTTATAAGTAGATGTAGGGTACGCCGTCCTACCGATTAACCGAAATTAAAAAACTTAAAAAAGGAGATACTGCAGTATCTCCTAAATTTATGCTTTTTTTACAGGAATTAATTTCCTACTTTTAATTGAATTTTTTAATTTTGCTTCTGATATTGGGTAGATAGTTCTAAATAATAAGTTTCCACCACCTTTTACAATTTGAATACCGACTAAAGAAATATCATCTAGTTTCTTTACATATTGAAGATTACCGTTCTTAAATAATCCAATGTAGTCAGGCTCACCAATAATTAATGGTATAGATTGTACTGCTTGATAATAAGAATCAATACTTGAATATTCAATCTTATGCTTTTCACAATGTTCCTCAATTCTGGTAGACCATACATTGATGTTTTGAGGTTTTAGATTTAAATCTAACATATCTATAACTTCTTGAGAAAGTTCACCAATTTTTATATTTTTACTTTTCCCAGTACGTAACTGTTCTAAATCGAGTTTTTTCATTTTATTTCTCCTTTTGTCTATTGAAATATATTATATATACAAAAGTTTCTAATGTCAATAATTATGCTATAGGAAAATATTACATTTCCACCATAGTGGATAAAAAGTATGTTATATACAAAAATGAACATACTAAAGCTTAAAGGTGGAAAAATGAGAATAGAAATATTATTGAAAGAGATTAGAACTAAAAAACGGATATAGCCTGGAAAAGTTGTCAAAAATGACAGGAATATCAAGTTCACATTTAAACTATATAGAACGAAATGAAAAAGAACCGTCTTTAAGTGTTGCAATAATAATAGCACAAGCATTAAATATAGATATAAAAGAATTATATAAAATAGTGCCATAAAAGTACTATTTTATTTTTTCGCATATGAAATTGATACTTTCATAAAATATCCACCATAGTGGATAAACTTTACTATATTACTACATCATATTCGAAAGGAGAGGTAGTATGAATGTAGTAAAAGATGAAGTAATGGAAGAACTAATTATAAGTAATGAAGATTTTGAAAAATATTTTAACAAAAGAAAATGGATAACAAAAGAAGAGTATGAAAAATATTTACAAATAAAACTTGACAATTAGTAATAATATATGTATAATACGTTTTGTAATTAATTAACACTTTTTTAACACTTTAGTTTTTTATAACTAAAAATAACTATAAAGAACTTTTGTGCAAAAATGTTGAAAATACTAGACTTATACGGAACTGGACATGAGTGAAAATATGAAAAAATTAATCATGGGTTCGATTCCCGTAGGGGTCACCAATATATTATATAACCTTAAAAGGGAGTAGTTTTAAATTGTTAATCAACAGTCGCGATTTTCCTAATAAATTAGGGGAGAAAATCTGGTTAGCAAGCTTTAAAAAAGTAAACGAGACTTTTAAAGAAAAGATTTAAAGTTTTTTCTTTAGTAGTCTCTTTTTTGATATATCTTCTACATTATGGTTATAATATAAAAAAGGAAAGGAAATAAAAATATGGAAAAAAATTGGTTTAACAAAGAAGTAAAAGATGTTGAGACAGAATTAAACACAAATTTGAAAAATGGTTTAAGTAGCATCAAACTAGAAGAGAATAGGGCAAAATATGGCAAAAACGAATTGAAAGAAAAGAAAAAAGAACCATTAATCAAAAAATTTATTGAACAATTTAAAGATTTTTCAATAATAGTATTAATAATTGCAGCAATTGTATCTGGAATAGTTGGAGTAGCACAGGGCGAAGGCATTACAGATACAATAATAATACTTATAGTTGTATTGCTAAATGCTATTATAGGAGTTGCTCAAGAAAGTAAGGCTGAAAAGTCATTAGAAGCACTAAAAAAGCTTAGTGAGCATGCAGCTAAAGTTGTAAGAGATGGAAAAGAACAAGTAATTCCTGCAAGAGAATTAGTACCAGGAGATATAGTGATAATAGAAACAGGTGATTATGTTTCAGCTGATTTAAGAATAATAGAAGCTGTCAATCTAAAATCACAAGAAAGTTCTTTAACAGGAGAGTCCATACCAGTTGAGAAAAAAGCTGAACCGATTAAAGGAGATGATATCGGAATTGGTGATAGAGTAAATATGCTATTTTCATCAAGTTTAATTACATATGGTAGAGGAAAAGCGATTGTAGTAGAAACTGGGATGAATACTGAAGTTGGCAAAATTGCTGGAATGTTAAATGATACAGAAAAACAAGAAACACCACTTCAAAGAAGATTAAATGATTTAGGAAAAACATTAGGAATTGCGGCACTTGCAATTTGTGCATTTATATTTATTATTGGACTATTGCAAGGAAAAGGTGTAATTAATATGTTTATGACAGCTGTTTCGTTAGCAGTTGCAGTAATACCAGAAGGGCTAGCTGCTGTATCAACAATAGTACTAGCAATAGGTGTACAAAAAATGGTAAAGAAAAATGCAATTGTTAAAAAATTACCTGCAGTAGAAACATTAGGAAGCAGTACAGTAATCTGTTCAGATAAAACAGGAACATTAACTCAAAATAAAATGACAGTTGAAAAAATATTTTGCAATGATGTAACAGTTGATATTGATAAAGTAGAAACATCAGAAGACTTTAAGAAATTGGCATATAACTGTATGTTGTGTAATGATTCAAGAATGCTAGAGACGGGAGAATTAGCAGGAGATCCAACAGAAACAGCATTAATAGATATGGCTTTTAAATTAGATTTTGAAGAGGCAATATTTAGACAAAATCCAAGAGTAGAAGAAGTTCCATTTGATTCAAATAGAAAATTGATGACAACAGTAAATGAAAACAATGGAAAATACAGAGTTTATACAAAAGGTGGAGTTGATGAGCTTTTAAAAATTTGTGATTCATATCTATTTAAAGGAGAAAAAAGAACAAACTTAGAAGAATATTCAAGTTGGATAAGAGAAAATAATGAGGATATGGCGAAACAGGCATTAAGAGTATTAGCATTTGCATATAAAGATATGGATCATATGCCAACAAAAGAAGAAATGAAAACAATCGAAAGTGGACTAACATTTGTAGGAATGGTAGGAATGATTGACCCTCCAAGAGAAGAGGCTAAAAAAGCAGTTGAAAAATGTAAACATGCAGGAATCAAAACTGTTATGATTACAGGAGATCATAAAATTACAGCAGTAGCAATTGCTAAAAAGTTAGGGATACTAGAAAATGATAATGAAGCATTAACTGGATTAGAATTAGATAAAATATCTGATGAAGAATTAACAAAAAATATAAGGAAATATTCAGTGTATGCGAGAGTATCACCAGAACATAAAGTTCGTATTGTAAAAGCATGGCAAGCAAACGGAGAAGTTGTAGCGATGACAGGTGATGGAGTAAATGATAGTCCAGCATTAAAGACTGCTGATATTGGATGTGCGATGGGAAAAGTAGGAACAGAAGTTGCTAAGGAAGCAGCAGATGTTATATTAACAGATGATAATTTTGCAACAATAGTATCTGCGGTAGAAGAAGGAAGACGTATATATGACAATATAATAAAAGTAATACAATTTTTAATTTCTTGTAATGTTGGAGAAGTTATAGTATTATTACTGGCAACATTGTTTGCACCAATAATTGCAACTCATTTTGGATTAGAGGCAACAATGATACAGTTATTATTACCAATTCATATTTTATGGATAAATCTTGTAACAGATACATTTCCTGCTTTAGCATTAGCATTTGACCCTGCTAATAAGGACATAATGTATAGAAAACCTATAAAAAAGAACGAAGGAATATTTACCAAAGGAAGAACAATTAGAATAATATATCAGGGTGCAATGATTGGATTATTAACACTAGCAGCATTTATTATAGGATTAGCAACTCCAAATGATAAGTTACCAGCAATGATTGAATATCAAAATGAAGTTATGTCAGCAGAAGAAGTTGAAGACATAAATGCGGTATTGGCTGATGGCGGAAGATATTTATCAAGTGAAGAAATTAAGGTTGAAATAGGACAAACTATGGCATTTATAGTATTAGCGTTATCAGAACTAGTTCACATATTTAACATAAGAGATAATAAAAACTCAATATTTAAAACAGGAATATTAGGAAATCCAATTTTAATATGGGCAGTACTTGCATCAGCATTTTTAATGGTTGTAATTTTAGCTGTACCAGCATTAAGACATGTATTTAGTATTCCAGTATTACCAACAAATAATATTGTTGAAATAATAGCACTAGTACTTGCACCAATAGTCATTGTAGAAATTGCAAAATTATTTAAACTAAACACAGTAAAAGGAGAATAAATATGAAATTTTTAGTTGTATCAGATATACATGGTTCATACTATTATGCAAAGAAATTTAAAGAAATATATGAAAAGGAGAATCCAGATCAAATTATCATTTTAGGAGATTTATATTATCATGGGCCAAGAAATTCATTAACAGAAGAATATTCACCAATGAAAGTTGCAGGAATTCTAAATGATTATAAAGATAAAATATTATGTGTAAGGGGAAATTGTGATGCAGAAGTTGATGAAATGATTTCAGATTTTAAATTTAATGATAATATTAGATTAAATATAAATGGATTTAAATTTTTCTTTACTCATGGTCATGTATATAATATGGATAATGTGCCAGAGAATGTAGATGTGCTTGTATATGGACATCTTCACACAGGTTTTATTGAAGAGGAAAATGGAGTTATTTTTGTAAATAGTGGTTCAATTTCTTTACCTAAAAATAATACAGCTCATAGCTATTTAATTATAGATGATGATAACATTATTTTAAAAGATGTTGATGGAAATGTGATAAAACAAATTTGCTATAAAAATAAATAAGAAAGTATAATTTAAAAAGACACGCCTAAATAATAAGGGGTGTCTTTTTGGATAAAGCTAAAGTTGAATTAATTTATCTAAATATTCAACCATAAATAATGGAATATTAATTAAATTATCATCTTTTGTTAAATTATTCATAGAAAATCGTATAGATAAATTGTCATTGTGTTTTTGATTATATCTTGTCAAACTAATATTATTTATAGATTTATTTGATTTAACCTCTATAGGAATTATTTGATTTTGATGTTGAATCACAAAATCAATTTCATGTCTATCAAAAGTAAAGTAGTTAGGGATTTTATCAAAAACATAATTTAACATATTTAATACATAATTTTCAGTAAAAGCACCTTTAAATTCTTTAAATAGTTTATCTCCTTCAATTACAATTTTACTATCTAAATTTGCCATACTTCTAAGTAATCCAACATCATTCATATAAATTTTAAAAGAACTTAAATCGGTATAAGCTACTAATGGAAGCTCTGTTTTTGTTACATTATAAATTTTATAAATTAAGTTTGCATCATTTAACCAATTTAAAGCACCTTCATATTCTCGTGCTCTCGCACCTTCTTTTATGGTTTGATATAAAAATTTTTTGTTTTCTTTTGCGAGTTGAGAAGGAATACTATTCCAAATTAAAGATATTTTATTTGCTTCACTATTTAATGTATGTTTAGAAAAATCACTTTCATAGGCTTTTAATATATTTTTTTGTACGCTATTTACTAATTCAATATCTTTTTCATTTACCCAGATTTGAACAGCTTCTGGCATTCCGCCTATTATGAAATATGCTTTTAATTTTTCCTCTAATTGGTTGAAAAATATATCTGGTATTTTTTCGATATGATCTATTGAATTCATATAATTTACTAAATTTTCACAATTATCAGCAATTAAAAATTCTCTAAATGTCATAGGATACATATCTAAAAAATTAACTTTTCCAACTGGGAATGATGTATGTGATAACCTAATACCTAATAAGCTTCCAGCACAAACTATATGATATTCATTTGCTTCCTCTTGAAAATATTTTAAACTATTTAAGGCATTAGGACATTCTTGGATTTCATCAAATATTATTAAAGTTTTTTCAGGAAGTATTGCTTTTTTGTGTATAAATGTTAGATTTTCTAGTATTCTTTGAGGACTCTTAGTGTTATCAAATAAATTATATAAGTCTTCATCATGATCAAAATTAAAGTATGCTATATCTTCATAATATTCTTTTCCAAATTGGTTTAGTATATATGTTTTTCCGATTTGCCTTGCTCCTTTTAGAATTAATGGTTTTCTATATTTACTATTTTTCCACTTGATTAAATCTTCTAATATAAATCTTTTCAAATTAATCATCTCCTATATTAATATATACTTAATTATATTAATTATACTATCATATCACATTTTTGTAAAGTATTTTGACTAATTAACCACACTTTTGCAAGCATATTTCGATAAAAAATCACATTTTTGCAATTACTCAGCATTATTATCACAAATTTTTGGAGGTTCCTTAAAGCTCAAATACCAACTCATGCCATTATTATTTTGTTCAATACAATTTAAACGTTCCTGCAACTGAGGATATGTTTTTGGAGCTGGTGTAATTATAGGTTGACCTGGTATCCAATTTGCAGGAGTAGAGCCTTTAGCACAATCTGCCATTTGTAAAGCTTTGATAATCCTTAAGATTTCTGGTATAAATCTACCAATATTTAAAGGATATACCAGAATTACTCTGACAATTCCTTTATCATCAATAATAAATACATTTCTAACTGTTTCAGTAGAACTAACTTCATTAGATATCATTCCATATTTTCTTGATATTAAAGCATTTCTATCAGCTACAATAGGAAAGGGTAAAACAATTCCTGTCATGCAGTAAATATCATGCATCCATGCAAGATGAGAGGCATTACTATCTATACTAAGACCTAATAAACACGTATTTAATTTTTCAAAATGAGGACATGCATTTGCAAATGCAATCATTTCAGTAGTGCATACTGGGGTAAAATCACCTGGATGAGAAAAAAATACCAACCACTTTCCTTTGTAATCATCAAGTTTAATAGGTCCATATGTAGTTTCAGCATTAAAATCTGGAGCATGTTGACCTATTTTAACATTTCCATTCATCATTAATTCATAGTCCATTTAAAAAACTCCTTTCATTTTGTATAATAATTACAGGATAAGACCCGTAACATATAATATTATAAAAAATGAAAATGGTGTTGAAACAGCAGAATATTTATTATATAATTTGAAAAAAAGAGTAATGGAGGAAAAAATGATAGATATAGAAAATGCATATAATGAATTCGATAAATATACATCACAATATAACACAAATGACGGAAGAATTAAATTAAAAATTGAACATATAAAAAGAGTTGCTGAAAAAAGTAAAAAAATAGCTAGAAACATAAAATTAGATGAAGAACATATAAAGTTAGCAGAATTAATTGGACTATTTCATGATATAGGAAGATTTGAACAGGCTAGAATTTATAATACATTTAATGATAGAGAGTCTTTTAATCATGCAGAATTAAGTGTAAAAGTGTTATTTGAAGAACACTTAATTGATAAATTTAATGTAGAAGAAAAGTACAAAAAAATAATTAAATTAGCAATTTTAAATCATAATAAAGGAAAAATTGATGATAATTTAAACGAGGAAGAAATGCTGTATGCAAAGATAATAAGAGATGCGGATAAATTGGATATATATTATACTATTTGTGAATATGATTTCGAAAGTATATTTTGGTATCAAGATTTTAGTTGTGGACTAATAAGTGAAGAAATAATGAATCAATTTGCAAATGATCATTTTATTAATTATAGTTGTATAAAAAACAATGCAGACCAAATTCCGATATTTTATGCTTATATTTTTGATTTATATTTTGATTTTTCTTTGAAATTTTTAAAAGAGAAACACTATTTAGAAAAATTTACAGAGAGAATTTGCGAAAATTTTACAGATAATGTTGTAAAAACTCAAACAAAACAAATCTTAAAAATATCAAATGAATTCTTAGACAGTATTTAATTTTATTACAGATTAATGTTTTATTTAAATTAACAATAAGAGACCATACAAATATAAGCCGAGATATGTAATGAAAAGCTTATATTTGTAGGATTCCTTGTTAAAATAAATAAAATTATCACACTGTAAGTCAAATTAGAGCAAAAAGGCGGAAATGCTTGCTAATACTGGAAAAATATTGTATAATATAAATGGAGAAGATAAGGGGGAGTTTTATGAGTACTTTAAAAACATTTGCCAAATATGCAATTTGGTTAATATTATTTTGGGTATTATCAGATATTTTGATATATTATGGAATAAATTCAACATATAAAGCTATTAGTAATAAAGGAGAAAATCCCAAACAAGTTACAATTAATTCGGCAGAAGCAACTAAAGTTAACGGAAGAATTATAGGAAAGGTCTCTAATGATGAAGAAAATGACTTGAGTGGAAAATTTTTGAAAATCGATTTATATGCAGAAAATGGTAATTTATTAGCAACAGAATATGAGGAAATAGGAAATCTAAGAGCAAATGAAGTAAAAAGCTTTGAAACATATTTTAAGATGCAAGATGTAAAATCTTATGGAATAACAGTGGTAGAACAAAAAGAAGAAAACACAGATGGAGTATTTATGACTGAGGATATGACAAAAATTGGGGTTTTAGCACTATTAACATATATGATATTTTTTTAGAATGAATTATAATATTATTGACAATAATTGGAAAATGTGCTATAATATCTAATGATAACACGTAAACAATTTACATAGGTGTTTACTAACACCAAGGAGGAAAAAATAGTATGTGTGACAGAGTGAAAGTAAAAGATTACCCAGGACTTGTTATGAAGGCTACAGAGGCTGTTCGGTTAAAAAGAATCAACCCAGCACTGCCTGGATACGAGATGCTGATTAAGGCAATTGTCATATACATGGTAGAAGGACCTACCAATCTCTATGACAACGTAGCTGATGAAACGTCAGTCATTCCAGGACTGAAGCCGTTAACAGAAGGCGAAGAAGAACGCCATCCAGTGAAACAGTACATCCTTGAAGCGATGAGAAGTGTTGGAAACACAGAAGAGGATGTAAAAGGGTTCATAGCGGACCTGGCGAACTACTGTAAATAATAACACATATTCCCCTGAGCAAGAATGCTTGCTTGGGGGTTTTTCTATATAATTTATTAATTTGCTCAAAAATAAAATGCACACTTTTAAAACTAATGCATAAAATTAAGCAAGAGGTGATAAGAGTGGCATATTCAGAAAGAGAATTGTTAGCAAGAATTGCACAATGTGAGGCAGGAGGAGAAGGAGATAATGGAATGAAAGCAGCATTAACAGTTGTAATAAATAGAGTAAGAACATCAGAAGGAGAATATTCAAGAGTATCACAAGGTGGAAATATAAGAAATATAATTTTTCAACCAGGACAATTTGATTGTGTAAGAGAAACAATAAATGGAACATATAATCCTCAAACAATTTATAATATGAATCCAACAGATATTCATTATCAAATAGCAGATTGGGCACTTGCAGGAAACACACTTAATGAAATAGGAGAATGCTTATGGTATTTAAATCCATTTAGACCAACATGTGGTTCAACATTTCCTAGTAATGGTTCAGGAATTTTGCATACAAGATTAGGAAATCATTGTTTTTATAGACCAACTTCTAAATATGCACAAACCTAAACTATAGAAAGGAAGTGTTTGAAAGATGGCAAATCAAGAAGAAAGCCAAAACAAAAGAGAAAATAGAGATGAAAATAGAAATGTTAATATAGACCAAAATTCACCAGAAATTTTAACAAATCCAATTTATACACCAGCATTTTTAAGAGAACAAATAGGCAAATTAATGAGGGTAGAATTCTTAATAGGAACAAATACGATGACTGATAGGATAGGAATACTTGAAGATGTAGGTGCTAGTTACATATTGTTACGTTCATTCGAAAATGACAGTTTAGTTTATTGTGATATCTATGCAATAAAATTTATTACGATTTCTACAACAGGTTTTTATGGAACAATGAGTGCAAACATGATGAATAATAATAGATATTATCAAGGCCCAGGAATGCCTAATTTTTAAAATGCAAACTCCCAATACGAAATTAATATTACGTTTTGGGAGTTATCTTTATAAAAAATGTTGTTTTTTGATTGATATTATGATATAGTAGCTAGTGATAAAGTGAAGAAAGGAAATGATAAAAAATGTCATTCATTGAGCAAATAAAGCAAAGAGCAAAACAAGAAATAAAGACAATAGTATTACCAGAAGCAACAGATGTAAGAATATTAGAAGCAGCAGAAATGATAAAAAATGAAGGATATGCTAAGGTAATATTAATAGGTAATGAAGAAGAAGTTAGAAAATTAGCAAAAGAAAGAAATATTGATATAGGAGAAACAAAAATAATTGACCCAGCAGTATCAATAGAAACTGCTAGATATAGCAAAGAATTGTATGAATTAAGAAAATCAAAAGGAATGACTGAAGAACAAGCAGAAAAATTAGTATTAGAACCTGTGTATTTTGGAATGATGATGGTAAAATTAAATGAAGCAGATGGACTTGTATCAGGAGCAGCACATTCTACATCAGATACATTAAGACCAGCATTACAAATATTAAAAACTGCACCAGGAACAAAGCTAGTATCAGCATTTTTCGTAATGGTAGTTCCAAATTGTAAATATGGAGAAAATGGAACATTTATATTTGCAGATAGTGGACTAAATGAAGAACCAGATTCAGAAAAACTTTCAGAAATAGCTATATCATCAAGTAAAAGTTTTGAACAATTAGTAGGAACACAACCTAAAGTTGCAATGTTATCATATTCAACATATGGAAGTGCTCATTCAGCATCAACTGAAAAGGTTATTGAAGCAACAAAACTAGTAAAGGAAAAAGAACCTAATTTATTAGTTGATGGAGAATTGCAATTAGATGCTGCAATAATTCCAGAAGTTGCAGAGTTTAAAGCAAAAGGAAGTCCATTAAAAGGTCAAGCAAATGTATTAGTATTTCCAGACTTGGGTGCTGGAAATATAGGATACAAACTAGTTCAAAGACTAGCAAAAGCAGAAGCGTATGGACCACTTTGTCAAGGAATTGCAAAACCGGTAAATGACTTGTCAAGAGGATGCAGTAGTGAAGATGTTGCTGGAGTTGTTGCAATAACAGCAGTTCAAGCACAACAAAAATAAGTCTTGGAGGAAATGTATGAAAATTTTAGTTTTGAATTCAGGTAGTTCTTCTCTAAAATATCAAGTAATTGATACTAATACAGGAGAAATGCTTGTAAAAGGAAACTACGAAAGAGTTGGACAAGCAGGGGCTTTTTTAACTCATAAAGTAAATGGAGAAAAACACAAATTTGAACATCCAGCTAAAAATCATGAAAAAGCTATAAAATTTGTTATGGAAAGATTAACTAGTGAAGCATATGGAATTTTCAAATCACTTGACGAATTAGATGCTGTAGGACATAGAGTTGTACATGGTGGAGAAAAATTCAAAGATGCAGTATTAATTACAGAGGAAGTAATTAAAGAAATTGAAGCTACTGAAGAATTAGCACCATTACATAATCCAGCAGCAGTACTTGGAATAAATGCTTGTAAAAAAGTTTTACCAAACAAGCCAATGGTAGCAGTATTTGATACAGCATTTCATCAAACAATATCAAAGGAAAAGTACATCTATCCAATACCATATGAATATTATGAAAAATATCATGTAAGAAAATATGGATTTCATGGTACTTCACATCAATATGTTGCAAATAGAGTTGCAGAATTACTTAATAAAGATATAAAAGATCTGAAAATAGTAAATTGTCATTTAGGCCAAGGTGCCAGCGTATGTGCTATAAAAAATGGGCAATCAGTTGAAACAAGTATGGGATTAACTCCACTTGGTGGGATTCCAATGGGAACACGTTCAGGAGATTTAGATCCATCAGTTGTAACATTTATAATGAAAAAAGAAAACTTGATACCAGAAGAAATGGAAAATATCTTAAATAAAGAATCAGGTGCATTTGGAGTTTCAATGGTTTCAGTGGATTTTAGAGATATAGAAGCAGAGGCATTAGCAGGAGGAAAACATGCTAAATTAGCATTAGATGTGTATCATTATTCAATTGCTGAGTATATCGCAAAATGTGCGGTTGCAATGGGAGGAATCGATGTACTAACATTTACTGCGGGTGTTGGAGAAAAATCACCATATTCTAGAAACGAGATATGCAAATATTTAGGTGTTCTAGGAGTAGAAATTTCAGGTAAAGCAAACATTGTAAAAGGAGAAGAAGCAGAGATATCATCTGCTACATCAAAAGTAAAGGTATTCATAATTCCAACAAATGAGGAATTAATGATAGCAAAAGAAACTGAAAAAGTTATAAATCAAAATTAATTAAGGAAGGAAAATAAAAAATGAAAATATTAGTATTAAATTGTGGTAGTTCATCATTAAAATATCAATTAATCAATATGGAAACAGAAGAAGTATTAGCTTCAGGAAAATATGAGAGAATAGGCGAAGCAGAAGCTTTTATTACACATAAAGTAAATGGCAGAAAAATTGAAATTAAAAAGCCTGCATATGATCATAAAGAAGCAATAGAATTTACACTTGAACAATTTACAAATCCAGAATATAAAGTTATTGATAGTTTAGATGAAATAGAAGCTATTGGACATAGAGTTGTACATGGAGGGGAAATATTTAAAAAATCAGCATTAATAAACGAAAAAGTAATGGAACAAATTGCTGAATGTGGGGTATTTGCACCATTACATAATCCTGCAGCAATATTAGGAATGAAAGCATGTATGAATGTTATGCCAGGGAAACCAATGGTGGCAGTATTTGATACTACATTCCATCAAACAATGCCAAAAGAAAAATATATTTATCCAATCCCATATGAATATTATGAAAAATATGGAGTAAGAAAATATGGTGCTCATGGAACTTCTCATATGTATGTTTCTCAAAGACTAGCAGAAATTGTTGAAAAAGATGTTAAAGATTTAAAAATTGTTACTTGTCATATTGGACAAGGTTCAAGTATATGTGCTGTAAAAGATGGAAAATCTTTGGATACAAGTATGGGATTAACACCACTTGGAGGAATTCCAATGGTAACTCGTTCAGGAGACCTTGACCCATCAGTTGTAACATTTATAATGAAAAAAGAAGGATTAACACCAGATCAAGCAGAAGATATATTAAATAAAAAATCTGGACTTCAAGCTATATCAGGATTAGTACCAGATTTTAGAGAAATTGAACTAGCATCTTATGGAGAAAGTGAAAGTGCTGCAATTGCAATAGAAAAATTTAAATATGAAATAGCATCTTATATTGCAAAATATGCAATCGCAATGAATGGAGTAGATTACATAGTATTTACAGGAGGAATTGGAGAAAACCAAATAAATATACGAAAAGGAATCTGTGAAAAACTTGAATTTATGGGAGTTAAGGTTGATGTAGATGCTAATAATATGAGAGGAGAAGAAAAAGAAATTTCTACTCCAGATTCTAAAATTAAAGTTTATGTAATTCCTACAAACGAAGAACTTATGATTGCAAAAGAGACAGAAAGATTAGTAAAATAGTTTTAAGGAGAACATATGAATTCAAAACAAGAATATAAAAAAATAATAAATAGTTTTAAATATGCAATAGAAGGCTTTGTATCATCTTTTAAGACAGAAAGAAATATGAAGATACATATAATGGCAATGATTATAGTCATTGCCTTAGGTATATTTATGAAATTAAATAAAATTGAATGGTGTATCATAACTATAGCAATTGTAATGGTAATTTCAGCTGAACTATTTAATACAGCAATCGAAACTGTTGTAGATATGGTAAGTCCCCAGAAAAATCCACAAGCAAAGCTTGTTAAAGATATTGCAGCAGCTGCTGTACTAGTATTAGCAATAGGGGCTGCGGTAATAGGAATAATAATATTTGGACCTAAGATTGTAACTATTATATAAAAAATGCATCTTTTAAAGGTGCATTTTTAAATTTCTATTATTTTCATGTTGTATTTATCTTCAAAAACCTTTTTCTTAGTAATATATTCTTTTGTTCTGACACCTTTTACGTCAATAACATCATAAGAATTATCAGAATTAAAAACAATAAAATCTGCTTTATACTTCAAACCAGGTGCTAACATAAAAGTTGGTTGCAAGCAAAAACCATTAATTTCTTTTGCTTGAAGTCTAAGTTTTAATTGGCAATAATAATCCGCTTCTTTTTGACTATCGAAAGTATGACCATCGATAGAAGTTTTGTTTGCTCTATATTTTGTTTTTCTAACTTTACTATTTGTAAAATTTTTATAATCATCAATACTCCAATGTTCCATCTTTTGCAAAATCCTTTCATTAAATTAATCTAAATCAAATTATATAACAAAAAAATTAAAACGAAAAGGGCTTATTGAAAAAATTTGCAATTTAGTAAAAACAATGTATAATATAAAAGGGAAGTGATAAGATGAGAAAAATTCTATTAGTTGAAGATAATGAAATAATAGTAAAAGGTTTGAAGTACTTATTAGAACAGGAAAAATTCGATATAAAAATAGCTAAAAATATTGTTGAAGCTAAAACAATGATAAAAAAACAAAAATTTGATTTATATTTGCTAGATATAACTTTACCAGACGGAGATGGATATGAAATATGCCAATATGTAAAAAAACAAAAAGATGTACCTGTAATATTTCTAACAGCAAAAGATGAAGAATTAAATGTAGTTCAAGGCCTTGATATGGGAGCAGATGATTATATAATAAAACCATTTAGAAATAGAGAATTAATTTCTAGAATAAAAAGTGTACTAAGAAGATATTACCATGATGAAATTAATGAAAATCAAATAAAATGTAGAGATGTTATAATAGATAGTAATAAAGCTGTTGTATATAAAGCTGGAAAAGAAATTATTTTTACAAGTCTTGAATATAAAATATTATATATGCTTATTTCAAATAAAAATATATTAGTAACAAGAGAACAAATATTAGATAAAATCTGGGACGTTGCGGGAAATTTTGTGAATGATAATACTCTTACAGTCTATATAAAACGAATAAGAAATAAATTAGATGATAAAGAGGGAAAATTTATTCAAACTGTTAGAGGAATTGGATATAAGGTGGTTGAATAATGAAAAAATTAATAATACAGATTTTTACAATAACAACATTGATAGTTGTTTTAAATTATATAGTTATAACAAATCAAAATAAAAAACAGCAAGAAAAAGTAAATGATGTGATTGTAAATATTGTAGGAACAATAAAACAAGAATATCCTGATTTAGAAGATGAAAAAATTATCAAGATATTAAATGATGAAGAAAATAATGCAATTAAAGGAATAGGAACATTACAGAGATATGGAATCAATACAGAAGAAGTGTATGCAATAGATGGTTTAAAAGATGAGAAAAAAGAAATTTTATTAACAAGTTCAATTAGCATTATTAGTTTAACAATTATAGTTACTATTCTAATAATTAATTACAAAAATAAGAAGAGTAAAAAAATAGAAAATATCATTAATTATATTGAAGAAATCAATAAGAAAAATTATAATTTGAAAATAGAAGAAAATACAGAAGACGAACTTAGTAATTTGACTAATGAACTATATAAAATAACAATAATGTTAAAAGAACAAGCTGAACTTTCAAAGAAAGATAAAAATGTGTTGCAAATGTCATTAGAAGACATATCACATCAAATAAAAACACCATTAACATCTATATCTATTATGTTAGACAATATAAAAGAAAATCCACAGATGGATCTACATACAAGGCAAGAATTTATATATGAAATAAGCAGGCAAATAGAGTGGATTAATTGGCTTGTAATTTCGCTTTTAAAACTTTCAAAACTTGATTCTAATACAGTAGATTTTAAGCATGAAGAAATAAATGCAGAAAATTTAATAAATAATGTAATAAAAAATCTTGCAATTCCTCTAGATATTAAACAACAGAGTGTAATTGTAACTGGAAATAATGAAACTTTTATTGGGGATTATAATTGGGAACTAGAAGCTTTAACTAATATTGTTAAAAATTGTATAGAACATACGCCAGAAAACAAAAAAATTTATATTAATTGCGAAAAAAATAATTTTAATACAAAAATAGTCATAAGAGATGAAGGAAATGGTATTGATAGAGAGGATATAAAACATATTTTTGAAAGATTTTATAAAGGTAAAAATTCATCAGAAAACAGCGTTGGAATAGGCCTTGCGCTTTCTAAGAGCATAATAGAAAAAGATAATGGATACATTCTTTGTACTTCAGAAGTTGGAAAAGGGACAACCTTTGAGATTAAATATATAAGAAATCATTAATTAATAATTTTATTTAATTTACCAAGCCACTTATAAATATAAACTTTTCATTTCATGTCTCGGCTTATTACGAAATTTAAGAAATTCTAAATTATTTTATGGGTCCTTTCCACTATCGTGAACTCTTACCATAAAATTGCATAGAATTTCTAAAATTTCTTCATGCACATTCGACATTTCATTCAAAGTTTATATTTATAAGGGGGCTTGGTATTAATTTAATATTAATAGGTTGCTTTTTTGCTTTTTATATAGTAAAATTAAGCTGAAAGGTAAGTAGGATGAATATGAAAAGAAGAAAAACATATGGAAAACATAGTTCTAATGTTAGAAAATCTAGAGCGAGAAGAGCCAATCAAAATGGAAAATTGAATAAAAAGAAAGTTGCAATTGTTGTAGGAATAATATTCATAATTTTTTCATTAATTATAAACAAGAATAAAAATAAAAAAGCAGTAGAAACAACTGCAAATGAAACTAAAAATGTTGTTGTTGAAGAAACACCTACTGTTAACACAGATAATGTAGATAATACAGATAGTACACAAAAGCCAGAAAAAGAAATAACAGATTGGAAGCTAAGACTTGCTAATTATGAAAATTTATTGCCAGAAGATTTTAAGGTTGAGGTAAAAAATATAGATAAAACAAGGCAATTTGATGCAAGAGCGATAGATGAATTGAACGATATGATGAATGCAATGAAAAAAGATGGAATAACAAATGTATGGGTACAATCAGCATATAGAAGTGTTGCAAGACAAAAAGAACTTTATGATAACAGTGTGCAAAAATATTTAAAACAAGGAAAGACACAAAAAGAAGCAGAAGAATTAACTAACGAATATATAAATAAACCAGGTTCAAGTGACCATAATCTTGGACTTGCAGTAGATTTTAATACAGTAGATAATAGTTTCGAAAAATTAGATGGATTTAAGTGGCTAAAGAAAAATGCTGAAAAATACGGATTTGTTTTAAGATATCCTAAAGACAAAGAAGATATAACAAAAATAGCATATGAATCTTGGCATTGGAGATATGTTGGGGCAGAAAATGCAAAAAAAATGAATGAACTTAATATGTGTTTAGAGGAATATATACAATATTTAAAGACACATTAGAATAAATTTCACTAGATGAAGAATTAGAAGAAATGTATAGTTTTGGTAGATTGAATCCATATAATCCGTTTTGGGGAGGATTTGTCCATGAAAATATAAAGAATGGAACATTTAAAAGATTTAAAAATACTAGAACAGATATATATTCATTAAATATTGAAGATGAACAGTATAATAGACTAGTGAAGATTATTAACCATTTTAAAATGAACACACAGAAATATAGTTTTAATATATTAGGATTGGCATGTGTTAGTATAAAGAGAAAAATTAGAAGAAAAAATAATTTTTATTGTGCTGAATTTGTAAAACATGTTTTAAAATCAGTAGGAATAACGTCAGTAGCGGAATTGCCTGAAATAATAAAACCAGAAGATTTTAAAAAAATTGAAGGATTACAATTGGAATATAAAGGGCTATTAAAGAAATATATCAAGAGAAATAAGCCTAAAATTAAAGATTTGATGAAATCTATGAATAATAAAATGAGTTATATATAAAAGATTTAGTAATACTCTACTGAATCTTTTTTTGATAGAGTCACTTTAGAGTCACATTTAAAGATTAAGATATAATCAAATAATGAAAGGACGAAGATTAATTATGGAAATTTTAAAAGTTGAAAATTTAAACAAAATTTATGGAAAAGGAGAAAACGAAGTAAAAGCAGTAAACAATATATCATTTTCAGTACAAAAGGGTGAGTTTGTAGCGATAGTAGGGGCATCTGGAAGCGGAAAATCAACATTATTACATTTACTTGGAGGGGTAGACAGACCAACAAGTGGAAGAGTTTTTATAGATGGTCAAGATATTTATAAATTAAATGATGAACAACTTGCTATTTTTAGAAGAAGACAAGTAGGGTTAATATATCAATTTTATAATTTGATTCCAATATTAAATGTAGAAGAAAATATTACATTACCATGTAATTTAGATGGAAAAGAAGTAAAACAAGAAAAATTGGATGAAATGCTAAAAACATTGAAATTAGAAAATAGAAGAAAACATCTTCCAAATGAACTTTCAGGGGGACAACAGCAAAGGGTTTCAATAGGTAGAGCTATAATAAACAATCCAGCAATTATGTTAGCAGATGAGCCAACAGGAAATCTAGATAGTAAAGCATCTGAAGAAATTATTTCATTATTAAGACTATCTAATAAAAAATATAATCAAACTGTTATTGTTATCACACATGATGAAAAAATAGCATTAGAGGCAGATAGAGTTATAACAATAGATGATGGGAGGATTATAAAAGATGAAAAATGTTTTAAATAATTTTACAATAAGAAGTCTAAAATTAAATATCAAAAGAACAATTGCAACATGTATGGGAATTATAATGTCAACTGCATTGATATGTGCAGTAGCAGGAGTATTTTCAAGCTTTCAACAAACACTTATACAACATGCAAAAGAATCTGATGGGAATTATCATGCAGTATTTTTTGATGTTAAACCGAATGAACAAAAATATATATTAGAAAACAGAAATGTAAAGAGCACATTTATTACGCAAGGAATTGGCTATTCCAAACTTGAAAAAGTTCAAAATGAATATAAACCATATTTGTATTTGATGGCATTTGATAAAGATGCATTAAATGATTGGGGATTAAAACTTGTAGAAGGAAGAATGCCAGAAAACTCTAATGAGATAGTAATTCCTAAACATTTAGAGTCAAATGGTGGAGTTACATATTACCATATTGGAGACAAATTAACTTTAAATATAGGAAAAAGATTAACTGAGGATGGAGAAGAGTTAAAACAAAACAATCCATATAATAATTCAAAAGATGAAGGGGAAGAAGACTATGTTGCAGAACATTTAGAAGTAACTCAATCAAGAGAATTTACAATAGTTGGTGTCATAGAAAGACCAAATATGGAAATAGAAGATTATAGTGCACCTGGGTACACAGTAATTACTTTGTTAGATAATGAAAATAAGCAATTACCGGTGAATATTGCTGCAAAATATAAAAATATTAGAGAATCTTATAATATTACTAAAGATATTGAAAAACAATTAACAGATGCAAAATATACTACAAATTCAGAATTATTAAGGTGGTCTGGAGTTACAAAAGATAGTGGAACATTACAAATGTTGTATTCTTTAGCTGGAATAGTAATTGGAATAATAATTATTTCTAGTGTATTTGTAATAAGGAACAGTTTTGCAATTTCTATAACAGAGAAAATGAAACAATATGGCATGTTGTCAAGTATAGGTGCAACTAAAAAACAGATTAAGAAAAATGTACTATTTGAGGGAATGCTTTTAGGTTTAATATCAATACCAATAGGAATACTTTGTGGAGTATTAGCAACATTTATTTTAATGAGAGTTTCAACTGAATTAGTTGGAAAAAGCGTATTTACAAATGAAGTTGAATTTGTATTTAGTATGCCATATTGGGCAGTTATAATAAGTATAGCTTTAGGATTTGTAACAATTTATTTATCTTGTATATTTTCTGCTAGAAGAGCAGCAAAGATATCACCAATAGATGCAATCAGAAGCAATACTGATATAAAAATAAAATCAAAGAAAATTAAATGTCCAAAATTAGTTTCAAAAATATTTGGAATTGGTGGAGAAATTGCATATAAAAATTTAAAAAGAAACAAAAAGAAATATAGAACTACTGTTATTTCACTTGTAGTAAGTATTACAGTATTTATATCTTTAAGCACATTCTTGAATTATGCTTTTGGAATGACAGGAATTTATTATAAAGAAATGGATTATAATATTACTATTTATTCAAGTTACTCAGACTATCAAAAAAATGATGAAAATAGTGCAAAAAACACTTATGAGTATTACCAAAAACTTATGGAAAATTCCAATGTAGATAAATATGCAATAATGAGAACACTATCATTGGATAAATGCAATATAGAGCAATTTGCAACAGAGGAATTTAAAAAGTATTATAAAGAAAGCTATTCAGCTTCAATAGATGAAGCCATGACTATTTCAATTACTTCAATAGGGAATGAAGCATATAGAGAGTATGTGAAAAAAATTGGTGGAAAATATGATGATTATAAAGATTCTATTATTTATTGTGATGATTCTAGTATTTATACATATGACAATGAAAGCCAAAAATCAGAAAGGATGATTCCATTTAATTTTAAAGAAAATGATGTTGTAAAAGGTATAACAGTAGGAAATGAAGAAGTAAACCTAAAAATAGCTAAAATTTCAGACCAAAGTCCTTTAGATGCAAATAGATATACTTTTTCTGGAACATTTTTGGTAAGTGATGAATTTATGGATAAATTAAAAGATTATGGTTGTTATAGTGCATATGTAAATGCAAGTAATGCAGAAGAATTTTGTAAAAAACTAGATGAAGAAGAAACTAGACTTGCAAAAGAAGGAATAAAACTTAATTATACAAATTACAAAGAAGAAGCCGAACAACAAAATAAAATGGTTCTTCTTATATCAATATTTTTATATGGATTTATTATTGTAATTACACTAATTGGTGTAACAAATATTTTTAATACAATAACAACAAATATGAATTTAAGAAGTAAAGAATTTGCAATGTTAAAATCAATTGGTATGACTAAAAAAGAGTTTGATAAAATGATTAATTTGGAAAGCATATTTTATGGTGTGAAATCATTAATAATAGGAGTTGCTTTAGGTTCTGGTATTTCTTATTGGATTTATAAAATTTCAATTGGAAGCCAAGCAACAGAAAATTTGAAATTTGTTTACCCAACTAAAGCTGTTATAATTTCTGTTGTATTTATTGCTGTTATTGTTGGCATTATTATGAGATATTCTTTGAATAAAATTAATAAGCAAAATATTATTGAGACTATTAGAAATGATAATATTTAACTAAAATACTTTCTTTTCCAAATGTTTTATGATAAAATAGCGATACAGTTTGGAGGGAAAAGTATGATAGAAAATATAGAAGGAACTACAATAAATATAAGAATTCAAGATGAAGAAATAGCACTACCTAATGAAATAAAAAGAAAAATAGAAGAATTTTGGAATAAATGTAAAACAGAAAATCCTAATTTATGGAATGGGGAGTTAATGTGTGTTGGCGAATATAAAAAAGAGGGAAAAGAAATAGAAATTGTTTGTAAAAAAACAAATTATGCACATTATTTATATGATGAAAGAATTGGACTAAGTAAAGAATATGCATGTAGCAGTTTAGTTGCAGGGTGTTTAATAGAAACTAGTGATAATTATTACATAGTAGGAGAGTTAGCAGATAATACTTCATTTCCACATTGTATGCAAATATCAGGAGGAAGTGCAGATAATAATGACATAAAAGATGGAAAAATAGATATATTTAATACAATAATAAGAGAATGTAAAGAAGAGTTAAACATCAATTTGCAAGATAAAAAAATGGTAGAAAACTTTCATATAAATTATATATGTCTTCCTAAAGAGAAAGTTCATACATATATTTTATATGCAAAAGCACAATTAAATATGAATAAGCTACAAATGCAAGAGTATTATGAAAAATATTTAGAATATTTAAAAGAAAACAATTTAGAAATAGAATTTGGAAAACTTCATTTTATAAAAAAAGGAAAAACAACAGAAGAATTAGAAAAGTTTACAAATCCCAAAAGAGACTATTTAAAGAATTTATTAGAAATGGATAGCCAACATTTGAGAAAATCATCAGAAATACAAGACAGATAGAATAAAAGAGGAGAAGATTTATGTTTTAAACTTTCTCTTCTTTTATTTGTGTGAAAAAAACATTTTATATGAATTAATAAAAACTTAATAATTTCTCTATTTTTTATTAATAAAAATCTGTTATAATATAAAATGAAAAAGGAAGGGATAAAAACATGTACAAGATATTAGTAGTAGATGATGATAAGGAAATAGTAAAAGCAATTGAAATATATTTAGGAAAAGAAAACTATGAAATAATAAAAGCATATGATGGAGAACAAGCATTAAAAGAAATAAAGAAAAACGAAATACAATTAATAATATTAGATGTAATGATGCCTAAAAAGGATGGAATAGAAACACTTGAAGAAATAAGAAGAGATAAAAATATACCAGTGATAATGCTATCAGCGAAATCAGAAGACATAGACAAAATAAATGGACTAAATATTGGTGCAGATGATTATGTTACAAAGCCATTTAATCCAATAGAACTAATTGCAAGAGTAAATGCATTAATAAGAAGATACACAAAGTTAGGAAGTTCAATAAAAAAATCCGCTTCTGGAAGTGAAACATTAAATATAATTCAAGATGGAGAGCTGATAATAAATGATGAACTAAAACAAGTTATAGTAGATGACAAAGAAGTAAAACTAACGCCCACTGAATACAACATATTAAAATTTTTGACCAAAAACAAAGGAAAAGTATTTTCAATCGAAGAGATATACACAAATGTATGGGATGGAGAATGTTATGCAGCAGAAAATGTAATTGCAGTACATATAAGACACATAAGAGAAAAAATTGAAATAAATCCTAAAGAACCTAAATATCTAAAAGTAATCTGGGGAATAGGCTATAAAGTTGAAGCGTTATAATTGCACGGAAAAAAAGCAATCTCAGGTGTGCAAAATTGCACGTAAAAAAAGCGGAATAAAATGTGCAGGAGGTAGAAATGAAGAAAAATAAGTTTTTTAAAGGAATTAGTTATGGTGTATTATCAATAACAATAATAGCATTAATATTATCTATTATGTGTATAGCTATAAAAAATTCTAAATATTTTAGTGAAGAGAAATATTTTAACTCTGAAAGTTTTTCATATGATTATTTGATGACTTTAAGAGAGATTTCTAATGAACTAATACATAATAATAGTTCATATAATTGCATAAAAGACGGAGAAATGGAAATATATCATTTATATGATTCTTCTGAATATACAAGTTATTCAGAGTTAAAAGATATGAACTTTTTGATTATATATAAAAACAAAGCTATTACGAATATAAATGCAAACACAATTGATGAAATAAAAAAGAAAATAGAATCAGACCAAAGTAAAAAAGTCGATATTTTAAATGGAAATATACAAACAGATTCTCAAAGTATTTCTAGATATGGCAACAAGTATCTGAATAACTTTATAATTACATATTATACAACAGATACTAACAAAACAGATACTACACTTGTAGATGGTCGCTATATAGAATACATTACGGCAAATATAAAGGAATTTGAAATATATAGTTCTTATAAAGAAGAATTGAATCAGAATTTTGAAAGAAAAATTGCATTAAACTTTCTAAACACAGTAAAACCAATAAATGATAATGCATATGTGATTTTTCCAGCTAGTTCAATATTAACAATACTACTTATTATATATTTAGTAATTTCTGTTGGACATAGTGATGAAGTTAAAAAAGTTGAAATGAACAGCTTTGACAATATTCCAATAGAAATAGTTATATTTTTTGCAATATTAATAAGTTGTATACCATTTGTAATGTTAGAAGTCGCTGAAAATAATTATGATGCGATAATCTCAATTGCGATAACTGCATATTTTGTAATATATATATGTTCAGTAATAACTATGACAACTATAATAAAAAGAATAAAAGCAAAACAATTTCTTAGAACATCTATAATAGGCAAGATTTTGATATGGTGGTTACAAATTTGCAAAAAAATAGTTAACAAGATAAAAGACATATGGAAAACAATTACATATTCAGCCAAAACAACATCAAAGGTTATAATTTCTGCTAGTATAATGATTTTCTTATGGATAGTAATTGCTTTAATATTTGAAAACAGTAGGACATTTCCGCTAGTAGTGGTTGCATTTTTGTGTTTTTGTATATATAAAGTTATAAAAATTTCAAAAGAATATTCGCAAATAGAAAACAAACTAAAAGAGATATATGACGGAAATAATAAAAATGAATTGAACCAAAATGAATTTTCAATGCTATTCAAAAGTTCTGTAACATATCTAAATGATATTTCAAATGGATTTGAAAATGCTGTTCAGGAAAGAATGAAAAGTGAAAGAATGAAAGCTGAACTAATTACAAATGTTTCACATGATATTAAAACACCATTAACTTCTATAATTAACTATGTTGATTTATTAAAGCAAGAAAATATTCAAAATTCAAAAGCTGAGGAATATATAGAAATATTAGATAATAAGTCACAAAGATTAAAAAAACTCACAGAAGATTTAGTAGAAGCTTCTAAAATATCAACAGGTAATATATCTTTAAAGCTTGAAAAAATTAATGTAGTAGAGCTTATAAAACAGGCAACAGGAGAATTTGAAGATAAATTCAAAAAACATGAATTAGAAGTTATAGTTAATTCTGCTGATGATGAAATAAATATTATGGCAGATAGTAGATATATGTATAGAATAATAGAAAACTTGTATAGCAATATTTCGAAATATGCATTAGAGAATTCACGAGTATATATTGATGTAAAAAGGAACGGAAAAAAAGCGTTTTCAGATGTGCAAAATTTGAGTATAGAAATAAAAAATATTTCTAAAGATAGACTCAATATTTCAGCAGAGGAACTAATGCAAAGGTTTGTTAGAGGAGATAAATCCAGAACAACAGAAGGAAGCGGACTTGGAATTTCTATTGCACAGAATTTAACAGAGTTACAGAATGGAAAATTCGAATTGACACTAGATGGAGACTTATTTAAAGTGAAAATGGAATTTGTAGAGGTTTAAATTTCTAAAAGTTGCATCCAAACTGAAAAAAAGGCTTGCCAAATAAAGCCTATATATGTTATAATTATTATGTTACCAATAAAACTCCATTTTTCATCGGAGTACATGCCGCAAAGTAAAAAAATTTTTAAGGAGGAAAACAAAATGGCAAGAAAAGAGAATTTGGTAAAAGCACTGTTTATTCTGGCGTGTCTGAGTATTTTAGACTTAACCAGAAAATTTTCAGTAGGAGGTAGCATGAGTTCCTCAATGACTGGATTTATGAGTATATGCTACATACTAGCTACTATAGAGGTAATGACCTTTATAATGGCAGCAATTATGGACAGCAGAGACTTCCGGGAATATGAAATTGGCTTCAAAAAACTGAAAGACCTGCAGAGAAAATGGTCTGATGCATATTTCAGAAATGAAACCGAGAAAATTACAGGTATTGAAGATGAAATCTCACAGACAGCAAATTATTTGTTAGAAATGGGTTTTGAGTTCATTTCAACATCCAGGTTTGGAACAAGAAGAAATGACAGCATCAACGAGATGGTAGTAGAAACAAGAAAAATACTAGAGAGCTTGGGAACGGATGAGAACTTATGAAAAAAATGTCTAAAAGAAACTTATGGTTAGCCGCTATTATTTTAAGCTATTTGTATATGCTGATAAGCAAAAAAATGATTAATACTTACAAAGAAAATGAAATTTTAGTATTAAATTATTCTGCAAGTATGATTTGCGATTTTGCATTATTAGGAATGTTCATTATAAGACAAGCCAAAATGAAAAAAAGATTCCAAATTTTCAAAAATTCATTTCAGAGTTTTAAAGATGCATATTCAAAGAAAAGTGCATTTGAAAAAAACTTGAAAAATGATGAAAAAGTAGAAAAATTTGGAAAAGCTATAAGAACAGCAGGAAATCAGCTTATAGAATTAGGTGAAAATTGGCTTGAAGAAGACGAAATGAATGCATATCAGCTAAAAAAGGTAGAAGAAATGGTAAAGCAGACCAAAAAAATGTTAGCCAAATTGTAATGCCAAACGGAGGAAGGACTTTTAATAAAGGTCCTTTTTTCCATTCAACATGAAACATTGTTTGTCAAAAAAGAAAAAAATAATTGTAAAAATAAAGTGAATATGTTATAATATGTAAAGATTTTACGAGTTTGAAAGGAGCTAATATGACACTAGTAGAAGAATTAAAATGGAGAGGACTAATAAAAGATATATCAAGTCCAGAATTAGAAGAAAAATTAAATAAAGGTGAATTAACATTTTATATAGGAACAGACCCAACAGCAGATAGTTTACATGTTGGGCACTTATCAAGTTTTTTAATATCAAAAAGATTAAAAGAGGCAGGGCATCACCCAATACTTTTAGTTGGTGGTGGAACAGGAATGATAGGAGATCCGAGGCCAACAACAGAAAGAGCTATGATAAGTAAAGAACAAGTAAGGCATAATTTTGAATGTTTAAAAGAACAAGTAGAAAAAATATTTGGGTTTGAAGTTGTAAATAATAATGATTGGTACGAAGATATAAATGTAATTGATTTTCTAAGAGATTACGGAAAATATTTTAATGTAAATTATATGTTAGATAAAGATATAATAAGAAGAAGACTTGAATCTGGAATTACATATACAGAATTTTCATATATGATATTACAAGCACTAGACTTTAAACATTTGCACGAATTTAATGGTGTAGATTTACAATGTGCAGGTTCTGACCAATGGGGAAATATAACTGCTGGAATTGATTTAATAAGAAAATCAACAGGTGATGAAGTATATGGATTTACAATGCCATTAGTTACAGATTCACAAGGAAAGAAATTTGGAAAAAGTGAAGGAAATGCATTATGGTTAGACAAAAATAAAACATCAAGTTATAAGTTATATCAGTTTTTTGTAAATGTAGAAGACAGTATGGTAATTGACTACTTAAAAATATATACATTTTTATCAAAAGAAGAAATTGAAGAATATGCAAAGAAAAATGTAGAACATCCAGAATTAAGAGAAGCACACAAAGCATTAGCAAGAGAAATTATAACATTTTTACATGGAAAAGAAGAATATGAAAGAGCAGAAAAACTAGCTCAAAGTTTATTCAATAATGAGTTTAAAAACTTGACAAAACAAGATATTTCAGACTTGTTCGATGAGCAAGATATAAAAGATGTAGAAAGCAATATAAGCTTAGTTGATATGCTAGTAAAAGTTGGAGCAGCTTCTAGTAAAAGAGAGGCAAGAGAATTTACACAAAGTGGGGCTGTTTCAATTAATGGAGAAAAAATTACAGATGTAGCAACAATGATAAATGATAATATGTTTATAGATAACACATACATAATAATCAAAAGAGGTAAGAAGAATTATTATATAGGTAGAAAATAAAAATATATAAGGAGTGTGAGAAAAATGAGTGAAGGACCGAAAGAAAATCCAAAGCTGAAAATGGATAAAAATATAACATACCAAAAGGTGAGGAAAAGTTCTTTGCTCATTTTTTAATATGTTATCTTTTAATCCATTTCTAAAAAATTAAGAGGGGGAAAGAAATGGAAATAGAAGAAATAAAAAGATTAGTAGAAACAAAAAAATTCACAGTATTGAAAAATAAACTTCAAGGAATGAACAGTGCAGACATTTCAGAAATATTAGATGAGCTAGAAGACAAAGAAAGTGTAATAATTGTATTTAGATTATTACCAAAAGAAAAAGCAGGAATGACATTTTCACATATGGAATCAGACATGAGACAAAAACTAATTCAAGATTTAACAGACGCTGAATTAAAAGGTGTACTAGATGAATTATTTATGGACGACACAGTTGATTTAATAGAAGAAATGCCATCAAATATTGTTCCAAAGATATTGAAAGCAATTTCGAAGGAAGATAGAAAAATAGTAAATGAATTATTAAAATATCCAGAAGATAGTGCTGGAAGTATAATGACTACTGAATTTATAGACTTAAAAGAAAATATGACTGCTGAAGAAGCATTAAAAAGAATAAGAAAAATAGCAACAGATTCAGAAACAATATATACATGTTATGTTCTAGATGAGCAAAGAATCTTAAAAGGAATTATAAATATCAAAGACATTTTATTAAGTAAAAAAGAGACACAAATTGGAAGTCTAATGGAAACAAACATAATATCTGTAAATACAGTGGAAGATCAAGAAGAGGTTGCAAAAAAATTTGATAAATATGATTTCTATGCATTACCTGTTGTTGACTATGAAAATAGGCTAGTTGGAATAGTTACAGTTGATGATGCTATAAATGTAATACAAGATGAAGTTGAAGAAGATTTTGAGAAAATGGCTGCTATAACACCAACAGAAGAAGGATATTTTCAAATGTCAGTACTTAAACATGCTAAAAGTAGAATCTTATGGTTGTTAATATTAATGTTATCAGCAGCATTTACAGGTAATATATTAACACAATACGAAAATGCATTTGCAGCAGTTCCAATATTAGTTGCATTTATTCCAATGATAATGGGAACAGGAGGAAATTGTGGTTCACAAAGTTCAACACTAATAATTCGTGGACTTGCAACAGATGAAATAAAACTAAAAGATGTATTTAAAGTACTTTGGAAAGAAATCAGAGTAGCTATTCTAGTGGGCATTGCTCTTGCAATTGTAGATACAGTAAGAATAATGATTCAATATCAAAATATCCAGCTTGCAATTGTTTTAGGAATAACATTAATAGCAACTGTAGTTATATCTAAAATAATAGGCTGTACTTTACCTTTACTAGCTAAAAGACTAAAATTAGACCCTGCAATAATGGCAGCTCCGTTAATTACAACGGTTGTTGATGTGTGCTCAATATTGGTGTATTTCCAAGTTGCAACACATATTATGGGACTGTAGTAAAGGGGGAATGGTAAAATGAATATTGAAGAAATAAAAGAATTAATTGAAAAAAAACAATTTACGAAACTAAAAGAAGAACTTAAAGAAATGAAAAGTGCAGATATATCAACGATATTAGATGAACTTGATAAAGAACAAGCAGTTATAATATTTAGGTTATTATCAAAAGAAAAAGCAGGTATGACATTTTCATACATGGAAACAGATATGAGAGAAAAACTAATTAAAGATTTAACAGACACAGAATTAAAAAATGTGCTTGATGAATTATTCATGGATGATACGGTCGACTTAATAGAAGAAATGCCATCAAATGTAGTAACAAGAATTTTGCGAAACGTTGATAAAAATGATAGAAAAGTTATAAATGAATTATTAAAATATCCAGAAGACAGTGCTGGAAGTATAATGACAACAGAATTTATAGATTTAAAAGAAAACATGACAATAGAGCAAGCTCTTGATAGAATACGTCAAATAGGTACAGACTCTGAAACAATATATACATGTTATGTACTAGACCAAAACAGAAAACTTCAAGGAATTATAAGTATTAAAGAGTTGATATTAGCAAAAGAAGAAAGCTTAATAGCAGATAATATGGAAACAAATATAATATCTGTAAATACATTAGAAGATAAAGAAGAAGTAGCAAAGAAATTTGATAAATATGATTTATATGCACTACCAGTAGTAGATAATGAAAATAGATTAGTAGGCATCGTAACAGTTGATGATGCAATTAATGTATTACAAGATGAAGCAGAAGAAGATTTCGAAAAAATGGCTGCTATGTCTCCAACAGAAGAAAGTTATTTTGAAACATCAGTATTTAAGCATGCTAAAAATAGAATTGTATGGTTATTAATTTTAATGCTTTCATCAGCAATAACAGGAACAATTATAACAAATTATGAAAATGCATTTGCTGCCGTACCATTATTAGTAGCATTTATACCAATGTTGATGGATACAGGAGGAAATTGTGGTTCACAAAGTTCAACATTAATAATAAGAGGGCTTGCAACAGATGAACTTGAAGTAAAAGATGTATTTAAAATTTTATGGAAAGAAATAAGAATAGCAGTAATAGTTGGAGTATCATTAGCATTAATTAACGGATTAAGAATTTTTGTACAATATAAAAATTTGCAACTTGCTTGTACAGTTGGATTAAGTATAACTGTTACAGTTATATTGTCTAAGTCAATTGGATGCTTATTACCATTACTTGCTAAAAAACTAAAATTAGATCCTGCAATAATGGCAGCACCTTTAATTACTACTATTGTTGATATTCTTTCAGTATTAGTGTATTTTAATATCGCGACAGCTATTATGGGATTATAAATGTGAAAAATTTGTGAAAATTAGCACTCTTTTGTTGACATTGCTAAAATATAGATATATAATAGCAATATCAAAGGAGAGTGTTTTAATATGGAAACAAAACAATTTAAAGCAGAGTCAAAAAGACTACTAGATTTAATGATAAATTCAATTTATACAAATAAGGAGATTTTTTTAAGAGAGTTGATTTCAAATGCAAGTGATGCAATAGATAAATTAGCATATCGTTCATTAACAGATCAAAATTTAGATATTGATACATCAAAACTAGAAATCAAAATAGAAGTAGACAAGGATAAAAGACAAATTATCATAAAAGATAATGGATGTGGAATGACAGAACAAGAACTTGAAAACAATTTAGGAACAATTGCACAAAGCGGATCATTAGCATTTAAAGAAGCAAATGAGAAAAAAGAAGATATTGATATAATAGGACAATTTGGAGTAGGATTTTATTCAGCATTTATGGTAAGTGATAAAGTAACTGTAGAAAGTAAGTCAGTAGATGAAGTACAAGCGCATAAATGGGAATCAACAGGAGCAGAAGGATACACAATAGAACCATGTGAAAAAGAAGATATTGGTACAACAATAACATTGCACATAAAAGAAGATAATGAAGATGAAAAATATAGTGAATTCTTAGAACAATACAAAATACAAGGATTAATTAAAAGATATTCAGACTATATTAGATATCCAATAAAAATGGACATAGAACATCAACACAAAAAAGAAGGAACAGAAAATGAATATGAAACAGAGATAGAAACAGAAACTATAAATAGTATGATTCCAATTTGGAAAAAAGAAAAAAGCAAAGTAACTAAAGAAGAATACAACAGTTTTTATACAGAAAAGTTCAATGATTTTATGCCACCATTAAAAGTAATACATTCATCAGTAGAAGGGCAATTCACATATAATGCATTATTATATATACCATCACATTTACCATATGATTATTATTCACAAGAATACGAAAAAGGACTTCAATTATATTCAAATGGTGTATTAATAATGGATAGATGCAGTGAATTATTACCAGACTATTTTGGATTTGTAAAAGGATTAGTAGATAGCCCAGATTTATCTTTAAATATTTCAAGAGAAATGTTACAACATGATAGACAATTAAGAATCATAGCTAAAAATCTTGAAAATAAGATAAAATCAGAATTACAAAATATGTTAAAAACTGAAAGAGAGGAATATGAAAAATTCTTTAATACATTTGGTATGCAGTTAAAATATGGAACTTATGATAATTATGGAATGAACAAAGACAAATTAAAAGATTTATTAATGTTCTATTCTTCATCAGAAAAGAAACTAGTGACTTTAGATGAATATGTTTCTAGAATGAAAGAAGGACAAGCAACTATCTATTATGCTTCAGGTGAATCTATTGACAAAATTGATATGTTACCACAAGTTGAAGGTGTAAAAGACAAAGGATATGAAATATTGTATTTAACTGAAAATGTTGATGAATTTGTAATACAAGTATTACAAGAATATAAAGAAAAGAAATTTGCAAATGTATGTGCAGATGATATTGATTTGGAAACAAAAGAAGAAAAAGAAGAACTTCAAAAAGTAAATGATGAAAATAAAGATATGTTTGAACTTATGAAAGAAGCGGTAGGAGAAGAAGTTGATAAAGTAAGATATACACACAAATTAAAAAATCATCCAGTATGTTTGACAAGTGAAGGAGCAATTTCAGTTAAAATGGAAAAAGTCATAAATTCTATGCCTAATAATGAAGAAAAAATTAAGGCTCAAACTATCTTAGAGATTAATGAGAACCATCCAATTGCTCAAAAAATCAAAGATTTATATGAAAATAATAAAGATGAACTTAAAGAATATACTAAAGTTCTATATGCTCAAGCTAGATTAATTGAAGGCTTACCTATTGAAAATCCAACAGAAATTAGTAATTTAGTTTGTAATTTAATATCAAAATAATTTGGAAGAATGCGTCACATGTGGCGTATTCTTATTTTTTTCATAAGATATATAAAGGGGAGGTATTGAATATGAAAAAAATATTAGAAGTAAAAAACATTTGTAAAACATATCAAGCCAAAAATGGAGAAATAGAAGCTTTGAAGAATATAAGCTTTGACATAAAAGAAGGAGAATACATAAGCATAATAGGCCCAAGTGGATGTGGAAAATCTACGTTATTATCAATAATTTCAGGACTTGAAAATAAAAGTTCAGGAGAAATTTATATAGATGGTAAGATAGGATATATGTTGCAAAAAGACAATCTTCTGGAATGGAGAACAATATATAAAAATGTGTTACTAGGACTGGAAATTCAAAAAGAAAATACATCAGAAAATAGAGAATATGTAGAAAAATTATTAAAAAAATATGGACTATATGAGTTTAAAGAAAAATATCCAGCTCAATTATCAGGAGGAATGAGACAAAGAGTTGCACTTATTAGAACTCTTGCAATTCGTCCTAAAATTTTATTATTAGATGAAGCATTTTCTGCTTTAGATTATCAAACAAGATTAATGGTTACAGAAGATATTTTTAAGATTCTAAAAGCTGAGAATATTACTGCTTTAATGGTGACTCATGATATATCAGAAGGTAGATTTCAAAATAGACAGTATGCGGGATAGAACAATTTGAATTTAATAGAAATACCTAAATTTCAGAATTTGAAAAAATTTTGAAATTTATTTTTAACTATTGACAAAAACAAATGTTTTACGTAAAATTATAATAGATATTTAAAAGGTAATCAGATAGAAAATAAACTTTGAAGGGAGTTTTACATAATGGTCAATGAATTAAATGAGCAAAATAATTTTATAATGTATACAACAGATGATGGACAAGTTGATATTGAAGTGAGATTAGAAGAGGAAAATGTATGGCTTACTCAAAAATCAATGGCCGAATTATTTGAAACAACTAGAAACAATATAACAATGCATATAAAAAATATTTTTGAAGATGGAGAATTACAAGAAAAAACAGTTAGTAAGGATTCCTTACTAACTGCTAAAGACGGAAAAAATTATAAAACAAAATTTTATAATTTGGATTTAATTATAGCAGTGGGATATAGAGTCAAATCAGTTCGAGGTACGCAATTTAGAATATGGGCAAATAAATTAATTAAAGAATATCTAATAAAAGGGTATAACCTTAATGTTAAAAGATTCAAAAACAATGGAGGAGGAACGTACTTTGAAGAGGTTTTAGAAAAAATTAGGGATATACGTTCATCAGAAAAAGTATTTTGGAGAAAAATATTAGATATTTATGCTACAAGTGTAGATTATGATGCTAAAAATGAGCAAACAAGAGAATTTTTCAAAACAGTTCAAAACAAAATGCACTATGCCGTTCATGGTAACACAGCAGCAGAAGTAATATTTAATAGAGTGGATAGCAAAAAAGAAAATATAGGATTAACAAACTTTAAAGGAAATATGCCTACAAGAGCAGAAACAGAAATTGCTAAAAATTATTTGAGTGAAAAAGAATTGGATTTATTAAATAGAATGGTGTCAGCATATTTAGATGTTGCAGAGATTAATGCTTTAAATATGCATGCGATGACAATGAAAGACTGGGTAAAAGAACTAAATGGATTTTTAACTATGACTCATAAAGATATATTAGAAGGAGCTGGGACAATATCTCATGAAAAAGCATTAGAGAAAGCACATAAAGAATATGATAAATATATGAGAAATCATTTAACACAAGCAGAAAAAGATTATCTAGAAATAATGGGAGAAGATATAAAGAAGTTGAAGTAATGATAGATTAGAAAAGTTTAAAAAGCAATTAGAAGATAATGATGATTGGAGTAAAAATAAAATTTATGAATATATTATAAAGTAGTATTAAAGGGGGAAAACACATGCAAGATGTAATGAATTCATTAATAATAGAAATATTTTTAAAAAACCCATTATTTTGGATAGTTATAATAGTAGGAATAACATGTTTATTATTTTATAAACAAATAGTAGGTAGAGCTGGTGAATATTGGACAAAAAAAGAATTAAAGAAATTAGGAAAAGGGTATTTAATTATAAATGATTTAATGATTAGAACGGAAGATAAGAAAACACATCAAATAGATCATGTTGTTATTTCTAAATTTGGGATATTTGTAATAGAAACAAAACAATATGATGGTTATATAACCGGAAATGATTATGACAAGAAATGGTGTATGAAAGCAGGAAAAAACAGATTGTATATAAATAATCCTGTACATCAAAATTATGGACATATAAAAGCTTTGCAAGAAGTTTTGAAGTTAAACGAAAAAAAATTTATATCAATAATTTGTATGTCGGGTAATGCAAAATTGAAAATTAAATCTAATAAGGTGGTTAAAGTAAATGATGTAATAAATAAAATAAAATCATATCAAAATATATTGATAGACAATTGTGAGGAAATTTATGATGAATTAAGAAACATTAATATTACAGATAGAAAGCAAAGAAATCAACACAACAGAGAGGTAAAAAGCACTAAAAGAAAATAAATAGAAATCAAAAAGTGAGATGAAAAATTTATAATACATTTTAATAGTTTTAATTGATATTACGTGTGGGCTAAAAATGTCCAAATCTTTGAGTAAAATAAATTTCTGAATTGGACATTTTTTATAATCAGAAAAAGTAGTAATACCAATGCTTTTGAACAAAATGGATGACATATTTTACTAACTAGGGTAGGTGTGTGATAGTGAAAACTATCGCATAGCTACCCTAGAACTATTTATGAACAGATACGGACATACTAAAAAAATCAAAAATAAATTTTAATATAAGAGAGAATTTTTATAAGAAAACAGATGTATATATAGTATAGGGAGAGTGAATTAATATGAGTGAAACTTTCAAAATCAATATATACTTCGATGAAAGAGGTGAAGAATTAGAGGGAGTAATAAAACACTTAATAATTAATATCTTAAAGAAAGATATTTTTGAGCATTAAAATTTTGCTCTAAATAAGATATAATAAAAATTAAATTCAAATTGTTTTTATCAAGCATAGAAGGGAGGAACAATGCTTGAACAAATAGAAAAAACAATATATAAGGTAGCAATTTATATAAGGCTATCAAAAGAAGATGTAGATAGAGGATATGATGAAAGTGAAAGTATAAAAAATCAAAGAACGTTACTAACAGAATATGTACAAAAATTAGGATGGAAGTATCAATTAATAGATACATATATAGATCAAGGCTTTACTGGAACAAATTTTAATAGACCAGATTTTCAAAGAATGATAAAAGATATAGAAAATGGAAAAATTAATATGGTTGTAACAAAAGATTTATCTCGTTTAGGTCGTGATTATATAGAAACAGGAGAATATATAGAAAAATGGTTTCCAGGAAATAATGTAAGATATGTTTCTGTAACAGATGGGATAGACACTTTTGAAGCATCAAATGGTAATAATGATATAGCACCATTTAAATCAATATTAAATGATATGTATTCTAAAGATTTATCAAAGAAAATTAGAACAGCACTTCACACTATGCAAAAACAGGGGAAATGGGTAGGAGGAAAAACGCCACTTGGATACGCAAAAGACTTAACAGATAAAAATAAATTAATAATTTATGAGCCAGAGGCTCAAATCGTAAGGAATATTTTTAATATGGCATTTACAGGAAATCAAGTTGGGGTAATAAGAGACTACTTAAATAGTAATAACATTCTAACTGCTAATAAATCAAGATATAATAAAGATACATTCTGGGAAAATAAAACTGTAAAAAACATATTAAAAAATAAAGTTTATATAGGTACAACTGTACAAAATAAAAGAAGTAGAATAAGTTATAAAAATAGAAAAATTAAAACAAATCCCGAAGAAAAATGGATAGAAGTAGAAAATACACATGAACCAATAATAGATAAAAAAATATTTGATGCTGTTCAAAAAATGGTAATAGTTCAAAACTATAATAGAAATGAAAAGAAAAATATGTTTTTATTAGATGGTTTACTTTTTTGTTATGAATGCAAACACAAAATAGGAGTAAGAGGAAAAAAGAATGGTAACTATTATATGGTATGTAACAATTATCGAAGAAATTCAAAATTAAAACTTTGCACATCACATGGTTTTAGCTATTCTAATTTAGAGGAAACTATAATTAGTTATATTAAAAATTTATTTCAAAAAATAGATAGTGAAAAAATAGAATTAGAAGTAAAAAAAGGAATGACAAAATATGATTATGGAAAAATACTTCAAAAACTAGAGAAAGAGATAAAATTAATAAATAACAATATTGATCAAATGTATGTTGATAAATTAAATAATAAAATAAGTGAAGAAATGTATGAAAGGTTATTTTCGAAATTAAAAAATGAAATAAAGCAAAAAGAAAACGAATACATAGAAATAAAAAAACAAAAAGAAGAAGCAAAACAAGATGATACCGAAAAAATAAAAAGTGTTGTACAGAATTTTCTAAGTCTAAATAAACCAACATCAGAAATTATGAAAGTAATTATTAATAAAATTGAAATTCATCAAGATAAACAAGTTGATTTGTATTTTAATTTTAAACAATTAAATAACTTAAAAGAAAAAATATAGGGCTAATTTAATGTTAAATATTAGATTAGTCAAAAGTAAAGATTAAAACTGCCTATTTTAAAATCAACCAGAAGCAATAAGTATGTCAGATAGAGTAATAGTATTATCAGAAAGACCTGCAACTGTAAAAACAATACACAAAATAGACTTTGAAATGGAAAATAGAACACCTTTAAATTGTAGAGAAAATCCTAAATTTAGTAAATACTTTAATTTAATGTGGAAAGAGCTTGGAGAAAAAAATATAACTTAACCCCTCTGGAAGCACCAGAGGGGAAAATATACTTTATACTCTGTCAAAAAGAACAGAAACATTTTGAAGAACAGTTAAAGGCTGAACAGAAATATACTCCCAATTGCAGTTTGTTTTATCAAAAAAGCTAAATACTTTTTTAGAAGATTCAGGAATAAAAGGTTCATATAAATTAGCAATATTGACGATAAGCTCAAGGCAAGTAAGAGTAATATTGTTAAAGCTAGCAATATCATTCTTTACAGAAATCCAAGGTTTATTATCATCATAATACTTATTTGCAAATTGAACTAAGTCCTGAATTCTAGTCATAGCAGTTTTAAGTTCGCCATTTGTAATCAAAGTGCCAACTGCATTATAAGTTTTCATGATGCAAGTTTTTACATGTTCATCTACAGTCCCATTTGGTATAACGCCATTGAATTTTTTCGTCAAAAACGCTAAGTTACGATTAACAAAATTACCGTATTCACCTACCAATTTCTTATTGTGAAGTTGTGTTACCAATTCATAATTGAAATTGGAATCTTTTTGCTCAGGCGCTTGAGCAATCATACAATATCTGATAGTATCAGAACTGTATTTGTCAATAAGTTCTCTAGCAGTTACACCATTTGCTTGACTTTTTGAAATCTTTTTGTCATTCACATTAAGATATTCACTTGAAATCATGTAATCAGGAAGATGATATCCATCATTTAATGAAAGTAATAATGCCGGATAGATAATTGTATGGAATGGGATATTGTCTTTACCATGAACAAAATAAGATTTTATATTTGTGCCTTTGTAAAATTCATTCCAATCTAATCCATGTTGTTCACAATAGTTTTTTCCTGCTGATATATAGCCAAGAACTGCTTCAATCCATACATAAACTTTTTTATCTGTATATCCTTCGATAGGAATATCAATTCCCCAATCAAGTTGACGAGTAATATCACGGTCACGCAAACCAGCTTGTAAATATTTGTGCGATTCATTTATTGCATTAAAACGCCAGGTGTTTTTATGCGAAGAAACAAAAGCTTCAATTTCTTTTTGAAAAGAACTGAGTTTCCAACAAAGGTGACCATCCTTTTCATAAATATAGCCATTATTGTAGATTGTTTTAATACAATCCTGCACAAAGTTCTTGTGATATGGATTACATGTTAAAGTGTAATTATCATAAGAAAACTGTAATTTGTTAAAACAATAGCAAAAATCTGTGTGATAATGTTCAACAATCTCGATAGGCTTGCAATTTTCTTTGCGTGCTCTAGTTGTGATTGGAGTGCCATGTGAGTCTGTTCCAGAAACATATAATACATTTGCACCACATTTGCGATAGTACCTTGCAATAACATCTCCTGGTAGAAGTGCTGCAAGATGGCCTACATGAAGTAGTCCGTTTGCGTAAGGCCATGCGCCTCCTATGAAAATATTTTGCTTCATCTTTTTGTCCTCCTTTTAATAAGTGGCGTAACCATCGAAAGTATATTTAGATAGTTACTATTAATTTATAATAACTATATGAAAATATTCGCTTATATTATACAAAAAATGGAAATAAAAGTCAATAAAATTAGAAAAATCTGGAAAAGCAAGAATCATTTTTGAAATATATATTGAAAAAATTAATATATTATAATATATTAGTGAGCGAGGTGTCACAATGGAAAAAAGAGATTTATATAATATAGAAAAAATTAATACGAGAAAAACAATATTTAAAGAAGAAAGACCACCAGAAAATTTTTATACATTAGTAGTTTTAGCATTAATTCAAAATTCCAAAAATGAAATCTTGGTTCAGAAAAGAAGTAAACAAAAAGGCGGAGAATTTGGTCTAACTTCTGGACATCCAAAATCAGGAGAGACTAGCTTAAGTGGAATAATAACTGAGATAAAAGAAGAATTAGGAGTGGAGGCTAAGCCACAAGAACTGAAATTAATGTATTCAGAAAGAGATGATGTTAATAGATGTTTTTATGATTTATATTATTTAAAAAAAGACTATGACGAAAACGAAATGAAACTTCAAAAAGAAGAAGTTGAAAATATTTATTGGTTTCCAGAAGAAAAAGTTAATGAATTATGTGATAATGGAACATTTAAAACAAGCCATATAGAAGCATTTAAAATTTTATTAGAAAAACTTTCTGGAAAATATTGACAAATATAAAATATAGGTATAAAATGGTAAAAACTGGAATAAAGGAGGGCGAAAAATATGCCTATGGTTGCTCAATGGGATATAAATGATGACTGTAATCTCAATTGCAAACATTGCAGAGTTTTGAACAAAAATACACAAGAAAAAGAATTAACACTAGAACAAGCCAAAAGTTTATTATCTCAATTATATTATTGTGGTACAACCAAATTAAATCTTTCAGGAGGAGAGCCATTTTTAAGAAAAGACTTATTTGAAATATTAGATTATACCACAAAATTTGACGATATAGTAATAACAACAAACTGTACATTGATAAATGATAAAATAGCTCAAAAATTAGCTCAATATCCTAATGTTAGATTATCAATAAGTATAGATGGAATGGAAGAAATACATGATAAATTTAGAGGAAGAAAAGGAACATTTCAGAAAATAATTAATACATTACCAATATTAAAAGAAAATGGAATTAAATTTTCAATTAGATATACTCTTACAAAAGACACAATTAAAGATGCGAAAGAAGTATTAAAATTAGCCAGCAAAAATGGAGCAGAAGAATTTAATACAAGAAGAGTTATATTGACAGGAAATGCGAGTGAAGATCTAATGATATCTAATGAGGAATACAAAATTATAATTAAGGAATTGATACAAGAGTGCAAGAGACTAAACATAAAATTCAGGACGGGTGATCCATTATTGATTCCAATATTTCCAGAAGTTTTTGGAATAGATTTAAAAGAGGCTAGTCAATATTATGCAGGATGTGAAGCAGGAGATGAAATTATATATATAGACTTTAAAGGAAATGTAGGAGCTTGTTCATATATACCTATGTTTGCAGATAATATTAAAGAGAAATCTTTAGATGAAATTTTAGAAAAAAACAAACTTTTTGTTACACTAAAAGAATATAAAGAAAGTTTAAAAGGAAAATGCCAAGAATGTACATATAAAATGATATGTGGTGGATGTAGAGCTACAGCATTAGCACTAAAGAAATCGTTACTGGAAGAAGATCCATTATGTTTATTATAGTTTTTAATGTTGCAATTTTTTGCAATACATATAAATTTAATAGGTTTATTACCTAGAAAGGAGCTTAAAATGAAAAAAGAAGTTATGAACAAAGAGGTAAAAAACAAACCAGTAAATGAAGTAAAAAATGTAAAAGATGATAAAAAGAAAATACTTACATGTAGAATGTGCGGATAAAATATTTAAAAATGGTGGCAGTCCTAGAAGATTGTCACTTTTTTTGTACATATTGAGATAAGGGAGGATTAGAAATGAGCATATTTCCTAAAAAATTAATAAAAGGCAAAGATAATTTTACAACATTTCATATGAAAATTTACAATAATTCAGATGAAGTTATTAATGGTCAAATTAAATATAAAGTAATAATGCCAAATGGAAAAATTGATGAATTTAATTTAAACAGGATAGAACAAATAGAAGGTAAGTCAGAATTAAATGAATATGATAATTACTATATAAATGCAACTTCACCAATAGGAAGATATTATGTAGAAGGTACATTTTGGTGGAATGGAATGAATGTATTATCAGAAACAAATGAAAATGATTTTTTTGATGTAATAGAGGGAGTGTAATATGAGAAAAATAGATGGATTGAAATTTTTACAAAAGAATTTTCCGGATTTAACGGTTGATTGCTTATTTGTTGATAAAGTTGAAAATCTGGATGAACAAGAATTAGAAAAAAGTAATTTGTGGAGGGTAAGAGGTGGACGAACAATTGGTTCTGAATTAAATTTACCACAAGGGACTTTTTCTGATAAAAAAGAATTAAAACAGTTTATGAAAGAACAAAAACAAAAGGATAAAAATATGGAGTTTGTAATACATAGAGTATCACCTGAATATTTTGCAGCTCCTTTTGTAGGAACTTTAGCTGTATACAACAAAGGAGATAGACCTAGCATAAAAATTGAATTACAAGAAGTTACAAAAGAACTAGTTAATTCAATAGACAAAGGTAAAAGACCAAGAGATTGGGAAGCAAGTTTAATTCTAGATTATGAATTTTTGAGTAAATCTCCTAGAATTTTAAAAAAGTCGTCTAATCTAAATATGGATTTTTTAAAATATCCTATAGTAGTTATTCATGAAATTGGAGAACAAATTTTTGAATTGTATGAAAAGAGTGATAAAGAAGCGGAAACATATACTAGATTTAATATTTATGATTTAGGACAAGTTCTTTTAGATGACCATAGAAGTAAAGAATCTTTTATGGAAAGATATAGATTTTCGCCTGAACCTGTAACTGATTTGAAATCTTATAAGAGTCAAAAAAGAGAAATTGAACGCTGAATAAATAATTGTAATAGTATTACCTGAGTATCACATCAATAGCAAAATTCACATAAAATATATCAGTGATACAATGTAAAACTGAAAGTGATGTGATAAATTATGGAAAATAAAGAAATAATCTCTTGTGAACGAAAAAAGTACCTAAGAAAAATAAAAATAAGAAAAGCTGAAATTTTAACAACCCAGATATTTATAGTAATAGCTTTTATAGCAGTGTGGGAAATACTTGCAAGAAGAGGAATTATAGATAGCTTTATAGCAAGTCAACCATCTAGAATAGTAAAAACATTTATGAATTTATCTTCAAACAATTTATTAGAACATTTAAAAATTACATGTGAAGAAACACTAATTGGTTTTGGATTAGGTAGTATTGCAGGAGTAATAATAGCTATAATACTTTGGTGGTCACCATTTATTTCTAAAGTTTCAGAACCATTTTTAGTTATTTTGAATAGTTTGCCTAAGATAGCACTTGGACCAGTAATTATTATTTGGGTGGGAGCAGGGATGCCTGCGATAATTGTTATGGCATTATCAATTGCAACGGTGGTCTGATGACAACAAATAGTGGCAAACCTGCCAAAGCCTTGAATACAGCTGAAAAAAGCAGTTTTGTTGATGGACAAGTAATGGCAGAACTGTTCTCAAAAATAAAAGAAAAAGAAAATATTGAAGATAATTTAAAAATAAAAGTTGATAAAACACCTAAAAAAATTCTAAATAGTAATACAACAGACTTTGCAGATCAAATGAGATATTTTAGAAACTTGAAGGGCTATAGTCAAAGACAAGTTGGAGAAAAAATTGGTGTAAGTGAAGACACATATAGAAGGTATGAATTAAATGAAATTGAAGTTACAGATATAAAAAAGATAAAGAAAATAATAAAAGTTCTTGATTTTTCTGAAAAACCAATATTATCAGATTATGTAGAATTTTTAATGTCTGGACCTGATAAAATATTAGTTAATTTCTTTAAGAAAAGTGGAATATCTAAAAATGAATTTGCGAGAAAAGCAGGAATTAATAGAAGGAGCATATTATCATGGATTAATAAAGAAAAAGCAGTATCAGAGGAATGTTATTACAAAATAAGAAAAATTATTGAGGAATATGAAATTCAATTATCAAATTAAGATTAAATGGAGTAACTTAGTTACTCTATTTTTATACAAATTTAAATATAAAATATACAATAAATAATTAGTAGAGGTATAAAAAAAGTCGAGTAGGTTGTTGTTAAAAAATAAAAGCTGAAATAAAGACATGAAGTTATACTAGAATAAAAGAGAGGAGAGAAAATATAGTAAAATATGAAAAAGTATAAAAAGTATTATTTAACAAGTGAGTCAGTAACGGAAGGACATCCTGATAAGGTATGCGATTTTATATCTGACTCTATTTTGGATGCTTGTTTAGAACAAGATAAGAATTCAAGGGTTGCAGTAGAAACACTTATATCAAAAGATAAAGTAATTGTTGCAGGTCAAATTACTTCGGATGCAATAATAGATATTGAAAAGATAGTTAGAGAAAAATTAAAAGAAGTAGATTATACAGATTCAAAAACAAATATGGATTATAAAACTTGTGAAGTTGAAGTAAATATTACAAAGCAAAGTAAAGATATAGCATTAGGTGTTGATTATGGAGGAGCAGGAGATCAAGGAATTATGTTTGGCTATGCAACTGATGAATCAGAGGATTATATGCCATATCCAATAAGTATTGCAAACAAATTGTCAAGGAAATTAGCGGAAGTAAGAAAAAATGGAGAAATACCATATTTAAAATCAGATGGAAAAGTTCAAGTTACGATTGAATATGTAAATGATGAGCCTTTCAGAGTTGATACAATATTAATATCTGCTCAGCATTTTGAAAATGTTAATATTGAAACATTACAAAAGGATATATTTAAGAAAGTAATAATTCCAGTTGTACCTGCAGATATGATAGATATTGAAACAAAGTTTTATATAAACCCGACTGGACGATTCGTTTTAGGTGGAGCTGTAGCAGATACAGGATTAACTGGTAGAAAAATTATGGTAGATACATATGGTGGATTAGCACATCATGGCGGAGGGGCTTTTTCAGGTAAAGATGGAACAAAAGTTGATAGGTCTGCTTCATATATGTTAAGGCATATTGCAAAAAATGTTGTTGCAAATGGACTTGCTAGAAAATGTGAGATACAACTTTCTTATGGCATAGGAGTAATAGAGCCAATCTCAATTTATATAGATTGCTTTAACACAAATAAAGTACCAGAATGGATGATAATAAAATTAATTAAAGCAAGATTTGACTTGAGTCCACAAGGTATAATCGAATATTTAAAATTAAGAGAACCAATATTTTCTAAGACTACTAACTATGGACATTTTGGTAGGGATGGATTTGCTTGGGAAGAATTTGTTCAAATGTAAATAAAAGTATAAAAATAACTTGAATAAACTTCGATTAAGAGTTAACATAGAGCAAATTTAAGAAACATAGGAGTGAATGATTTGAATACTACTGATTTAGTTGGGAAAAAGTTTGGAAAATTAACGGTTATAAAATTTGACAGAGTAGAATATAAAAGAGATGCTAAAGGAAAGAATAGAGATAGAGGATATTGGTTATGTAGATGTGATTGTGGCAAGAAAGTAACTAATGCTAGAAATGATTTAGTATCAGGAAAAACAAAAAGTTGTGGATGCTTATGTAAAGAAAATGCAATAAAAAATAGAAAAAGGAATTTTATTGATTTAACAGGTAAAAAGATAAATGAACTTAAAGTTATAAAAATTGAAAAGGTAGAATACAAAAAATATAAAAATGGAGTTAATAAAGCAGAATATTATTGGAGATGCAAATGTGATTGTGGACAAGAAGTAGTCATAAACGGAAGATATCTAAGGCAAGGGAAAATAAAAAATTGTGAAGAAGTAAAAAGAAATCAAACAAAAACATATACTCAAATAGGAAATGAGTACAAGAGAGAGAATATCTTAAAAGAAGGTACAAGATTAGATAATTTGAATAATAAATTATCTAAAGCAAACACGAGTGGAGTTAGGGGTGTATCTTTTAAAAAGGATAGAGATAAATATAAGGCTACAATTGAATTTAAGAAAAAACTTATTTTCTTGGGTATTTTGATAATATATTAGAGGCAAAGGAAGCAAGAAGAAAGGCAGAAGAGAAATTTTACAAGCCTATTTTAGAAAAATATGGATATAAAAAAGAAATAGAAGAAGAAGAATTAGAATAAGACTTGTATAAAGTATGTGTAAGAGTTAAGATACAACACAACTTTATATAAGTTCTTTTTATTTTGAAAGGAAGGTGTATCAATTGTATATTTTAATTTTAATAGGAGTAGCAATGTTAAGTTCAATATTAACATTATTTTTTCATTGTTGCTTAATTATAGGAAAGGAGAGTGATAAAAAATGGGAGGAAGAAGTGATTATGAAGAAAGAAGAAACAAGTCCCAAATTTGTAGTAGTATCATTTTCGCCAGACTATGGATTATGTTGCATATATAAAAACATAACAAATTGTGTGCATAAATTTCCAGAAATTAATGGATCTGAACTTGCATATAAAATACTTTGTGCAAAAAGAATTATTTGGAAAGAGGAGCAAGATAGACTAATGCAGAGGAAAGAAAAACAAAGTAGTTTTTGGGAAAAGTTAAAAAAAGTATTATTTGAATAAATGTAAGGGTAAGTAAAGAATGCATATATGAAAATTATACGATTCTTTACTTATTATTTATTTGTGTCTTTTTTGGTAGTTAGGTGTTATAATATCAATGTAAATGCGAAATCATTGTAGTGTTAGTCAAAGTAAAAAATAATGCATAATGTGATAAAATAAAAAAATTACAATAATTTGAAACTTTTTTTATTTTCATTTGTTTGTATATATGAAAGCAGGGTAAGATATGGAAAAAGATTTAGATATAAAATTATATAATGAATATTTAAACGGAGAAAAAGATGCTTTTGAATTGCTATATAACAAGTATAAGGACAAAGTACAATATTTTGTTTATAACATAGTAAGAGACTATCAAAAAGCTGAAGATATTACTCAAGATGTATTTATTTATATTATGCAAAATAAAATTAAAGATGGTTATAGTTTTAAATATTACATATATTTAGTTGCTAAAAGTAGAGCATATAATTTAATAAATATGGAAAAAAGAAGAACTGAAATAAATGAAAAATATATTTTTAATGAAACTATGAAAATAGAACAAGATGTAGCAGATGTTATAACAAAGAATGAAAAAAGACAAGCAATAATTACTGCAATAGATATGTTAGATGATAGATACAAAAATGCAATGTATTTAGTCAAAATCGAAGAATTAACATATGAAGAAACAGCACAAATACTTGGTGAGTCAATTCAAAATGTAAAAAATCTTATCCATAGAGGAAAAAAAGAAATACGAAAAATTTTAATAAGGAAAGGATTTGATGAAATGAATAAGGTTTCAAAAGTAATTATAATAATGTTATGTATAAGTGTTTTACTTGCAGGGGGAGTATATGCTACAATGAAAATTATTGAAGGTTTTACAGGAAAAGCACAAATAACACCGACCTATACAAGTAAATTATCGACAATAGATAGTAACAAGGTGTGGGTAGGTACTTTTAATTTAGTATGGAATGATTTTATGAATGATGTTATAAAAGGAAAAGTTGAATTTGAAGATGGAGAATCAGAACTCGCAAATGAATTAAACAAACAAAGTTTTACAGCTGATCAATTATCAGAAAATTCATATTTTAAGATACAAGGACAGGCAAATGGTGAAGATTTAAAAAATAAAATTCAAAATGGAATAAAACAAAAATTTAATGAGAATAGCCAATTAATAGATAGAATTGATTGGAATGATTCAAATGGATATGTATTGTATGCGATGTTGAAAAAAGAATTTAATTTTTTAGAACCATTTTCAACAGCAATGGGAAGTTTGAAATTTAATAATTCAGAAACTAGAGTAAAATGTTTTGGAGTAGATAGCAGTAATAATCCTATTGCAAGTAAAAATGTAGAGGTATTGTTTTATAATTCTGAAGATGATTTTGCTATTAAATTGAAAACAAAAGAAGGAGAAGAGGTTATTTTATATAAAACAACAGGAGAAAACAAAACATTTGAAGAAAATTATCAAGAAATAAAAAAGCAACAGAGTAACTATTCAGGAAAAACAACATTTGAAAAAGATGATATGCTAAGGATACCTTTTATAAAAGTTGATGATGAAATTAACTATGATGAATTATGTGGAAAAGAAATTAAAAATAGTAAATATTATATAAAACAAGCATTACAAACCATAGACTTTGAATTAAATAATGTAGGTGGAAGTGTAAAAAGTGAAGCAGTAATTGATGCTACAACAAAAGCGTTAACAGAAAATGCAAGAAAAATGATATTTGATAGTGATTTTATATTATATTTAAAAGAAGAAAACAAAGAACAACCTTATTTTGCTTTAAAAGTAGATAATACAGATGTATTAGTACCAAACAATTTAGATTAATAATATAACTTTTAAATATAATTACTAATTAATTATATTTAAGCTAATATATTCAATAATTAAAAAGTAATATTGCAAAGAGATATAATTATTAAAAATAAAAAATTAATAATTATATCTTTTATATTTAATTGAAAAAATCTATATTTTATGATATAAAATTAATAAAAAATAGCATTTTTGTATTATGATGGAGAAAGAAAATGAAAAAATTTGAAGAATACTTTTCAATAATTTATATATTAGGAGGTTTTTTAATTCCAATTTGTATAGTATTATTAATTTATTATACATTTGTTGGAAAATCTTACTATAATGTAAGTTCTAAAAATGAAGAAACAATTTCAATGTTATTGAGTCAAGTTACAGAAATAAAAGAAGAAAATAAACTAAAAAGAATTGGATATATGCAAGGTCTAGGAGAGTGGATTTTGTATTTGGATTACAAAGATGGCACAAAAGATGAAATAGTATTAAAAGATCATGAAGCTCATGATTTGTATATGTATATTAAGCAAAATGGAAGTATAGCAGGAACAAAAGGAAAAGTGGCTAAATATACATTAATATTATCTATTTCTGTCATAATTATAGATAAAGTTTTATTAATAATAAATAAAAATAGAAAGAAATATTAAGAACTATAAAATTATTAAAACTAAATAAATAACAATTTTGAGGTGTATATTATTATGGAAAATCAAGAACGAAAAGCATATTTAACAATTGGTTCTGTAAGAGCATTAGATATAAGAGTTATATTTGAAGATACAGAGATTTTATATGAAGGTGCAGTTGAAAAAGCACCTACTGAAATTAAAAATTTAAGATATTCCAAAGTCGAGAATTCAGATAAAATGAATTTTTATGTGTATAATTTAAATTAACAAATAGTAAGTTGTAGGGGAGAATATTCTCCTTTTTTTAATAAAAGTGTTACTTTTTTTAAAATTTTATCAATATAAAGATATAAGGTATCTTAAAACTAAAAAGGAGTTTAGATCTAAATTGAATGATTGTAAAGAAATAAAGCATTATATAAAAAATAATGAACTTGATTTAGAAAAAATAATAAATGAGTATTCATCTTATACTGCTACTATTATAAATAATATGGCAAGAGATAGTTTGAATAATGAGGATAAAGAAGAAGTAGTTTCTGAAGTGTTTTTTATACTATGGAAGAATAAAAATAAATTAGACATTAACAAATATTTAAGTTCATATATTGCAGGAATAACAAGAAATGTAGTAAAAGAATATTTAAGAAAAACTAAAGTTAACTTTGATATTTCTGATTATGAAAATAGTTTATATAGTTATGATAAAATCGACCTTCTCGATAATAGTGTAGAAGAAATTAGTAAAATAGAAAAAAAGCTAGAAAATATGAAAGAAATTGATAAAAAGGTATTTTTAGATTTTTATTATTCTTCTAAATCAATTAAGGATATAGCTAAAGAACAAAAGATTTCTGAATTTAGTGTAAAGCAAAGACTATACAGAATTAGAAATAAAATAAAAAAAGAGGTTAGATAATATGAATAATAATAAAATTTTTGAGAAAGTAAAAATGAAAATAGCTATATCTAATGTAAAAGAGGAGGATATAGTAATGAATAAAAGCAAATTGAATATTATTGCAAAAGGTATAGGAATAGCAGCATGTATTGCTCTTTCAATGACAGGAGTTGTTTTTGCTAGTAGCAAAATAATTGAAAGTATTTGGAAAAATCCAGAAAAAGTTAACCCTACTTATGAAATTATAGATGAAATAAGAAAAAAGAATATAACAATAGATGAAGCAAAAGAAGTTGCTATAAATAAATTGGAAGAAGTTGGATTTAATTCAAATATTATAAAACAAGAAGAAAGAAAAACTTATAATAATGAAAATATAGATTATTTATTTACAACTGAAACTGAATATGAAATAACAATAGAGGGAAGCACTGGACAATTTTTTGCAATAAGAAATTGCAAAGAATTTAAGCAAGATGAAAATAAAGCATATACTCTTGAAGAGGCAAAAGAAATAGCAGATAAGTATTTTAAGCAATTTGGATTTGATAAAGATGGTTTTGAGTTTACTAAAGTTCAAGTAGATGTTGGACCTGATGTAAAAAAAGGCGGAGAGCAAACAAGAGGTAGTAGACTAGAAGTTAGGTATAATAAAAAATATGATAATCAAATAAGTAGTAGTCAGTATGTTAATATTGTATTAGATACTGGATTAGAAGACAGATTTGAATCTATAATGACTAAAAATGAACCTTTTGAAAATAACGAATATATCATTACAAAGGATGAAGCTGTTAGTAAAGCTAAAGAATATGATAAAAACATAACAGATATGAAAATAGCTGAAACAAAGGCTGAAAAGAAGATTGTTAAAATAAATGATAAGGCTTATAGCAGAATGCAAAATTATAAAGAGTTTTATGAACCAATGCAAAATGAAAATTTTGATAATTCAAAATATAATTATTATGCCGTTGATGAAAAATTAAGAAATGCTTGGGTAGTAGTGTTAAAATATGATGATAAATACTTTACAGATGATGTTGTAAAAAGATATTCAGAAGGAGCATTCACATATTATGTAGATGCTACTACTGGAGAAATAATTGGTGGGGAAATTTTAGATGGATTAGCATATAGTTTTTAAAATGTATATAACAACTTACAATAGAAAAGATAGATAAATTCAAATTTGAAATTATCTGTCTTTTGTGTTACAATCATCTCGAGAAATTACAATTTAGTAATTAGTTAGAAAAATAGTAATTTTGGAGGTTAGGCAAATAATGAAAAAAATAAATTATATATTGATAATAGTTGCAGTATTAGGAATTGTATTTGCATTTTCTATTTTTAGTAAGGAAGGTATTGCAATAAATGTGAATTCAAAAAATAAAGATTTAGTTAGTAAATCATTAAATGGAGAAATAGAAAATACGGATGATGTTACTAAAATTATATTAGGTCAAGGGTGGCACTCAGGAGAATTAACCATATATCATTCTTTAGGAAAGACAGAAACATTATATATTACAGAGGGAATGTTTAATTTAGGAGAATTAGAAAAATATATTAGAGAGAATGGATATAATTTAGACAATATAGGTTTTATTTCAATAGGAGTTTCTAGCATAATTTTAATATATTTACTTATTTATATGTATGTAAATAAAAATAAATCATAACAAGAAATTAAAATTTATTAGGGATTAGTTTTTTAATAACTAATCTTTTTTTAGTGAAAATCTATTGACAAAATAAGATTACAAGTGTAAACTCTTTATAAGATTACTTTCGTAATCTTATAAAGGAGTGATATATATGCAAGAAAAATATAATATAACAGATGCCGAATTAGAAATTATGCAAGTACTATGGAAAAAGAAACAATGCAATTTAACGACTATAATCGAAGAATTAAGTAATAATGAAGAAAAGAATAAAAATACAATAAAAACACTAATACATAGATTAGTTCAAAAAGGTGCAATAGAATCAAGAAAAGTTAATACAAAAGAAGTAGTTTATATTCCTAAAATAAATGAAAAAAAGTTTTTATCAAAAGAAAGCAATAGTTTTTTAAAGAAATTTTTTAATGGAAGTACAGAAAGATTATTATTAAATTTTGTTGAAAATAAAAAGGTATCAAAAGATGAGTTAAAAAGACTTATAGATGTTTTGAAACAAGACGAAGATTAGGGAAAGGAAGAAATAGTATGTTAAATTTTGTTTTGAATTTTACAAGTCCTATGTTTTATAAAATATTATATATGAGCATTATAGGAATATTTGTAGGATTATTTATTTTAATTTTAAGAAAAATTTTAGATAAAAGAATTTCTCCTAAATGGAAATGTTTTATATGGCTATTGTTAATGTTTTCTTTAATAGTGCCAGTTAAATTTAACTTTGAAAATAATTATGTAAACACAAAAATAATAAGTATATCTGGTTTAGTAGAACCAATACAAAATATATCAAACAATACTAAATTAAATAAAAGTGCAGAATTAGAAAAAGAATATAAAGAACAAGAGAAAACAGCAGAAGAAGTTTTAACAGAAAGAAAAAATAATGAAACAGATAATATTAAATTTAAAGATTTAATATTAAATATAATAATTCCTATTTTATGGTTTATAGGAATTGCTTTAAATTTTCTATTGATAATATCAGGAAATAATAATATAAAGAAGAATATAAAGGATAAAGTATTTAATGACGAAATATTAGACAGTTTAATTGAAGAATGTAAGAATGTGATAGGAGTAAAGTCCAAAGTAGAAGTTATATTGCAAGATTTTAAACAAACACCATCTATAATAGGAATATTTAAACCTAAAATTTTAATAACAAAAGAATTTTTATTACAAGATTATACAACAAAAAAATATATTATAATGCATGAGTTATCTCATTATAAGAGAAAAGATCCAATATTTAACTACATTTTGCTTCTAATAACAATAATACATTGGTTTAATCCTTTTGTATGGCTATTTTTCAAGAAAATAAGACAAGACATTGAACTAGCAACTGATGAAATGGTATTAGATAAATTAAAAAATGAAGAGAAAAAAGAATATGGTATGACGATAATAAATTCTTTGAAAATATATCAAGAGGAAAAATATACTGCAAAATTATTATGTGTTACAGATGATAGCAAAAATATGGAAAGAAGGATAAAAATGGTAAAATTATCAGAAAAATTTAAAAAGAATAAATCACTAATAGCAATTATATCTATAATTATAATAATAGTTGGAATATTATTGTTTTTCACTCAAAATACTAATTCTAAAATAATAGCTGAAGAACAAAATTCTACTCAAAATATAAAAGAAACATCAAAAAAATATGAATATAAAGCATTTAAGCCATCTTTTAAAAAGACAAGTGAAAGTACTTATGATGACTATGATTTTACACAAGATATGATATATAAAGACAACATATACTATAAAAAAATTAATAATTATGAAGAATATAGCGAAGTTAAATCAAGATGGGATAACATTTTAGATATGAATAAAGAAGATTTTGAAAATAATTTTATGGTCATTACAGCTATTGAAAATACAAGTATGGTAGGATTAACGCTTGATAAAATTGATACAGATGGCAAAGGCTTATATATTAGTTTAATTCATTATGAGGATGGAGTAGAATATGATGAAAATGAAACATGTATATCAATTAAAATTTCAAGAGATTTAGAAAAAGAGAATATATATGTTACAAGAAATTTAAGAGATAATGAAAAAGATATGAGTGAGGAAATGCAACTTGCGGAAAAGAATACAGCTATTGAAAATTTGCCATCATTTCAATATAAAGATGAATACTATAGAAAGGCTGAAAAATCTTCTAATAGTGCATTGAGGCTAATACCACCAGATTGGAAAGATATGATTTCAAAGAATTTTACAATAACGAAAAATATGCCAGAAATTGATTTTTCAAACTGGAACGATTTAGGAAATGATTTTTATAGTATAGCTATTACTGACTATAGTGAATATTTAAAACTGATGAACAATTACAATGCTCCAAAATTAACATGGTTTGATTTTAAGTATATTTATGCTATAATAGTTGTTAGAGTAAATGCAGACAATACAATAGATATAAAAGATATTGAAAGTGAAAACGGAAAATCGTATTTGAATGTATCTATAGGTGGATGGCTTGATGTTTCAGAAGAATTCAAATATCCAGCAGTATGCGTTGCCGTACCAAATTATAGAAGTTTAGAGAGTAACTTTTTAAATGTAAGAGTAAAATAAGTTTTAGAAAGGGTAGGGAGTAATGGAAGTACAGAATAAAAATAATATAAGAGTGATATTATATGTTTTAGTATTAATAGCAGTATTTAGTATTATATTTTTGATATTTAAAATTGAAATATCAAATGAAAAACTAGAAAAAAATAAAGTAGGTCTAGTTGATGAAAATACTATACTTCCTACTCCAGATAGAATAATATATAAAAATATCAATAACGAATACATAATTATTAATTCAGGTACAAGTGCATATACCCAAATATATTCTGAATTATATAATAGGATCACAAACACTATTGAAGGGAAAGTATATTTAGAAGATAAAATAAGTCAAATGCAAAATAACGGTAGTTTTATAGAATTTGATTATAATAGCAAAAGCAAAAATTATGTATTTATGCTAAACGAAAAAGAAATAGGTATTATAAAACGCTTTTCAGATAGTGGTCAAGTAATACAAACTTCTCTACCTGACAAAGATAAACTAATAAAAAAAATTGATACCATAACAAAAGATATTTCAATGAAATATGATTTTGATACAGAATATAATTTAAATTCAGAAAATAAGCTATCAAAGGTCGAAACTAATTTAAACTTATCACAAACAAAAGTAACAGGAGTGTATCAAAAGATTATAGAATATAGTGAAGATGAGTATAATTCTATATTAAATAAACTTAATTTTAAAACAAATGAAGAAATGCCTAAAGTAGATTTTAATAAACAAACTGTTATTGTAACAGTATCAAGATATGAAATCAAAGATATAAAGAAAAATATTGGAAATATAAAATATAAATTAGGAAATTATCTTGATGAATATAACGTTAATATTTATATAATAAGTAAAGTAGTTAATTCAAAATGTATATATTTTAACATAGATTCATATAAGACAAATGTAAGTACATTTTCTACAAATAATAAAGAGAATGGTGTTGAATATTGTGTTCAAAATGGTAAATATTATGCAAATATAAATAATAAGAAAACAGAAATACTATCGATAGAAACAGCAACTGATATAGCAGAAAAAGAAACTAAAAAAACAAAATATCAATATCAAAGTTGGAAATCTGAATTTTATCGTGGAGAAAGCATAGATAACTCAATTTCAGGAGAATTAATTTTAGGACTAGATGACATTAGTAGACTTTATCATTGGAGAGCAGAGTGGCAGAACAAAGAATATGAAGGAAAAACAATGTGGAAAATAAGGTTATTTGATAAAAATGATCCATTAACAAGTTTATATATCTATGTTGATGCTATAAATGGAGAGATTATAGGAGCAGGAGCTTCTAGTGATTAATAGGAAGAAAGGGATAGAAGATGGCAATATTATATGTAGTAATTGCATTTATATGTTTAATAGTCCCATTGATTTTAACACTACTGAACATAATAAATCTATTTAAGAAAAAGAAGATAAAGGAAAATTTAATTGATATTTTGACATTTTCATTAGGTATTATTTTAACTATATTACTGTATTTTATTTGTGGATTTGAAGATTATAATGTAGCATTAAGATTAGGTGGAGGAGAAATAGATGTTCATAGCCCTATAGCCTCTTGGAGCTATCCAACAGTTTTAGCAATATTTTTATTAGGAATTATATCTTATAGCTTAATAAGAATAAAAAAATTAAAATTACCGCCATTAGTTATTGTAGGAGCGATGTCAGGAATTTTTATATGTTCAATATATATGATAATTTTTATAATACAATTAAGCAAGAATATGCTAGAATTAGCAATTTTTGGGATACCATATTTAATAATATTTCCTATTAACTATATTTTATGTAGTATAAGAGCTGAAATAGAAATTATGAAAAAATATAAAGAACAAAATATAAAGTCAAAAGAATATAACAACAAGTTATTAAACAGATGTAATAAATTACTTTGTGATATAGATAATTGGCCTATAATTGCAATTATCTTTTCAATACCACTTATAGCCATTCTTGTATGTATATTAGTGTTGTTTGGTCAAAGACCAGATGAAGCAATAAAAGCATTTTTAGAAACAAGTGATTGGACATTATCAACAAAAGTATCTCCACCATCAATTACTTATGATGGACATTATTTGTGTACTGTTTCTTTAAGAGGACATAAAAGCATTGTCAAACCTATAAGAATGGGAATAAGGAGAGGAGAGAAAATTGTAGTTAATAGACAATTATGTGTTGCAAATGCGTTTGAAGATTTAATACAAGAGAGAATACCTAAATTTCATCATTTTGTAAGATATATATATGATAAATATGGCTATCCGCTATCTAAACATATAAATACTGCATTTCAAGCAGATATTACATATATATTAATGAAACCTTTGGAATGGATTTTTTTATTAGTTTTATATATATTCGATGAAAAGCCAGAAAATAGAATTGCAACACAATATATTGGAAAAAATCATATAAAATAATTGATATAGTTAATACCATAAAGATAGGAAGATATTAGAGAATTTTAGTATCTTTTTATGTTTTTTTACAAAAGTATGGTATAATCATCTCGAATAATAGTAATTTGTTAAGGAGGTAAAAATGAACAATGAACAAAAAGACAAGAAAGAAAAGATAGACTTTATATGCTTTCTGGTTGCTTCAATAATTTTTTATATTGTATCTATCATAAACTTTATTGATAAAAATACTAGTACAGGAGTAGTGTTTTTATGTCTAGGATCAGCATACTTATGCTTATCATCTACTCATAGAAATAACGATAAAAACAATAAAAAATCATAAAATTACAATTTAGTAATTAGTTAGGAAAATAGTAATTTGTAGAGGAGATATGTAATGATTTATTGGTTGGCACTATTGATATGGATAATTAGTGTATTGACACTTATAATTTTTTTGAAATATAATTTTGATGATAAATATTTATTGATAGTATCTCAAATATATAATTTTATGACTGGTTTTTTAGGGGGGACAATATATTTCCTTTCGATAATGTTTATTATAAGATATTTAAGTAACATTACTAATATTTATGTATGTTACATACTTTCTATAATACCATTATTGTTACTATTATTACCATTAAATTTTAAAGTTAAGAAAAAAGCAAATTTAAATATAATTCTTTATTTAATATTATCAATTTTTATAACTATACTAGGATTTGGTATATTTGTTTTTGTATCAAATTTAGAATTTTAATATAATAGTAAAAAACTAATAAACTAATAAATTACAATTTAGTAATTAGTTAGAAAAATAGTGATTTGTAGAAAGAAGGTTTGTATATGAAGAAAAAAATTATTATTCTTGTAATTTGTACTATATTAGTAATATTTTTATTTGGTGTAGTATTTTTTTATAAAGATAAAAAATCAGAAAAAACAGAAAATTCTAATAAGTATTCTGTTATTTATGATAAGGAAGGAAACATTATATATGATATGTCTAAAAAAGATGAAATTACAGAAGTAATTAAAGATACAGTTATTCAAGGGATAGTGGAACTAAATCATAATGGATATATTTATATATTTAATGGACAACATTTTGGGGAATTTGGTTTTGAAATGGAAGAATATACTAGAGCAAATATTAATAATAAAAATCAAAAATGTTTAGATTATTTTACATTGAAAGAATATGATACAAGTTATATACAAGAAGGAGATATATTGATTTGTAGTGGAGATTTAAGTAAAAAAGGTTACAGCATGGGAGATAATGATTTTGATACTAAAGATAATTCAATTATTGTTTTAAAATCAAACGACTATAATCAAATGAAAAGAGATGCATTAACAGGGAAAAGGACATATTCTTCAATTGTAACTATTGGTGATGAGTATACTGAATCAGGATATGTGTATTTAAAATATAGTTTAGAAGATGATACTCATTCTGATACTAGTTATAATTTTCCATTTGCAGTAAAAGCATATATCACAGAGAATACTGAAATAATAGGAAATTTACAAAAAGGAAAAATTGTAAAAGTACAATATGAAAATTCAAATATACCTTTGGATGAATTAAAAATAAAATCAATAGAAGTAATTGAAGATTAGTGCAACAACTTACAATTTAGGAGTTTAGTAGGAAAATAGAAATTTGAAAGTGAGTTTTGTTTTATGAAAGGGAAAAGATTTTTTGATTTTATAAAAATAATATTGATTATTTCTCCAATTATTATTTTTGGTATTGATTTTTGTGCTACTTTTTGGGGAGTAAACTATGAATTAAATGTTGATCAAAATAATATAGCTGTTATTGAAGAAAATTTACAAAAAGATAATATAAAGATTGAAAAATCGAAGGATATAAGAAAAATTGAAATTAGTGGTGCAGGGTTAAATGATTATTCAGTTCTTTCTTTACATTATGATGATAATTCAATTAAATCTACTAATTTATATTTAAATGAAAAATCTTATTACATATATCAATATTTAAGCAAACATCATAAATTCAATTATAATGATATGGTTGAAATTTCTATATTTATAAGTTTTACGACAATAGTTTTTACTATATATGCTGGAAGAAAAAAACTGGTAGACAATAAAAAATAGTAACTTATTAGAAAACAATAGTTAGAAGGAGAAGAGTTTATGAAAAAGAAAATTAAATTAACAATAGCATTTTTAGTTAGTTTATTACCAATGTTATTAAATCAATATGGAGGAAAGAAAGGTGTACAGGAGATTAGTGGATTGATTAACTTGCTTAACCCAATTGGAATTATATCTGTACTATTATTTATTATTGGGGTATGGGGATTATTTAAAAATAAAAAGACAAATAAAATATTAGGTGCATTAGGAACAATTGGGATTGTAATTTCAGAAATATATCAATTTTTTACCTGGCACATAATGAATATAACTGGAAAAATGAGTATTCATAATAGTATAGAATTTGCTTTTCCTGAATTCTATATTGGATTAGTAATCTCTTTAATTATGATGCTTTACTATTTTTCTATTGATAAGATAGAAAAAGAACAATAATTTACAAATTTTTATGAATAAATATTATAAGAAAAATATTAACTACTAAAATTCTTTAAAAAAGATATGGATATAAAAATACCAATAAATTGTAGGAGGAGTTATGAGATGAAAACAAAGAAAATAATATGTGTATTAATACTTATAGTAGTAAGCATTTTATTTGTTTTTACATTATTTGATTTTTTTCGAAGTTTATTTGTACCAAACTTTGAAATAGTTGTAAATAATAAAAATAGAGCAGAAATAAATGAAATGATTGAAAATTTCTGCGATGATCCAAATAAAATTAATAGAATTAGATTTGAGGTTGAACTAGGAGACGGAGAATTACAATTATATAACTATTTTCATTTAGAAAAAAAAACAATTGCTTCTCAGTCAGATAGAATAATGGATTATATGTGTGAAAATGGAACATCAGTTAAAGGAATATGTTTATTTCAAATGTTAATTGAAACAATAATATTTTTGTATGTAAAATCAATCTTGGATTCTGAGAATGAACAATAAATTACAGATTTTAAAGCAGATAATTATCTGCTTTTGTGATAGGATGAGTAAAAATAAAATAGTAATATGAATTTATAAATAAAATACATATTAAGGAGTTTCTTATGTCAAAAATTTTAGAGGAAGAAATATATGGTAAAGTAGCGACACCAAAGAGAAAAATATTAGGAGAATTTATAGAAAAATATGTTATACTATCTCTAATTCCATTTACCATTTATCGTATTGGAATTTATATTATAACAGATATTGGGTCAAAAGCAATGCAAGAAGAACAATTTTCAATAAATTCTATATAAATTATTATAATATAGCAAATGAGTTGTCATATAAAATTTTGTTTTTTTCTATTGCAATAGTATTAGCAGGATCACTGGTTGTAATTTTGAGTTCAATGCTAATATTTAAAAAATATAGATTGAGAAGTGAAGATATAAATAGTGTGATGAAAGCAATTATTATTACACAGATTATATTTTTCTGTATTACTACATTTTTTTATTTTATATCATATAATAATGAAATTAAATTCAATTCTGTATTAGGAAATAGATTTGAGTGGTTATCTAACAATGAAAAGAAGAAAAATAGTACCGAAAACTATGATGTAAAAAAATATATTACTGATATAGAAAATTGTTATAAAACAAATTTCACTATAGTGTTGATTACTAATTTTTCTTGTACAATACTTGAGATTTTGTTACAAAAAAAGATACTAGATAGCAATAGCTATTAAAATAGAAGAATATACAATTCAATAAATTACAAACTAACATTCTGTTAGGAAAATATAATTACTCAACTATTATTTGATATAGAAATCCCCACACTCAACCAATGGTTTGTAGACTTTTAGATGACAATATTTTATAATTAATTAAAGGAGGGAAATGAAATGAATCAGATTAAAATTGGAAAATTTATAGCTGAATGTAGAAAAAATAGTAACTTAACTCAAATGCAATTAGCTGAAAAATTAAATATAACAGATAGAGCTATTTCAAAATGGGAAAATGGAAAAGCAATGCCTGATTCATCAATAATGCTAGATTTATGCAAGGAATTAAAAATAAGTGTAAATGAATTGTTAAGTGGGGAGATGATAGATATGAAAAATTATAATAAAATGGCAGAAGAAAATCTATTTAAATTGAACGAAAGTAATGAAAAAAAGAAAAAAATTATATTGAAATCTGCAATAGTGATAGGATTATTAATTTTTATAATTATATTAATACAATTATATTCATATACAAAGCAAATTTCAAAATCAAATCTTAATAATGTACTAGAACAAGCTCAACAAAATCAAGAAATATATATTAAGATTCAGGAATTAGAAGAGAGAGTAAATGAATTAGAAAAGAATGTGTCACATTAATCAGAAAGATAAATTACAATATAAAAGAGAAGAATTGATGAATCTTCTTCTCTTTTTATATTCGTTATTCTAAGTTATTGTTTGTTTCCTATTAAATTTGGCAACATTTCAATCAAGAAAAATGAAAAATATAAAAATAAATATTTGTATAAATATAGGATGTGAAAATTTTATTTATACAATATTTATGATAAGAGCTACTTTTTGGGAGAGTAGTTCTCTTTTTTTTCTAACAGCATATCTTAATTTTTTTCAAATGTCTAATACATAAGTCAATAAAATATTTTAAGCTAATCGTTCTACCATCATAATCTTCAAAAACTTCATAAATTATTTTAGAATCAATATAATCAAGCATATTTCCTAATGACCTGTCCATATTTGTTCGAACAGCATTAGCATTATCAATGCTATTTTTTTCAGCAACTTTTTGTACAAGACTATTCATATCAAGTAATAATTTTGAATTATCATAAGCTAACAAAATTGCATCTTTTATGTATTTACTACCTTTAAAATAATTTGTAAAACCAAGCTTCCACAAAATATCATCTACTTGTTTTTCGATTCCAAGACATTCTTTTAATGAATTAGATATAATGTTAATTGTATCTAATAATTGGAGATTTGTAGAATTATTCCTGATTAAGGAAAAGCTTTTTTCATATTTAATATTGGATAAGCTATTAGAATCGATTACCAAAATAATGATATTCGTCTTTTTAGCATCTAATTTCTTGATTGCGTTAGTCAATACATTTGTCCAAAATGTAATTGATGTAACAGAGTCCAATATTATTAGTTGATCTTTTGCTTTGTTATGAAAAATTATTTGTTCTAATTTTTCATATGGTACTTTTATTAGTTCGATATTTAGTTCATTTTGCAAAAAAGCATTAGATAAGCTGTTATATAGAATATCATTATCATTAGTAACGGCTACTTTAACCATAACCAGACCCTCCTAATAATGAATATTCATACAAATTTTACCATATTAAAAGATAATTAACCATTGGTTGTATAACTATAATATAAACTAAAATGTTTATTTTTGTATATTTATGTGTATTTGTGTAGATTTTATGACAACTAAGAAAAAGCATAGTATCATTCTGCTAGGACAAAAGTCTGTAAAGTTAAGGAAAGTGTATTAAGAGCACAATAGATGAATTTTAGGAATCAAAAGAAATTGTGAATAATATATTGGCTTAATTTTGCAGACTTTTATAATATAGGGGGTTTTGAAAATGAGTGGATAAGAAATAAAATAGAAAGATATAATTTTTTGGTAAGTTAATAGCTTTCTTTGATTTTCAGGCATTTGTCCAATCTAAAAAGATTGGAGAATGATAAATGGAAAGAAAAGACTATTTAGTAGAGGAATTATCAAAGGAGGAAAAATTATATTTAAAAAGAATTGTTATGACAGCTAAAAACAAATATTTTGAAAAGAATTATAATTACATTAACAATACATCTATGTTTGTTGATGAGATTGTTTCTGCAGGGGAAGAATCTGTATTAGATGCTGTTTTGGAAAAATGCCAAGAAGAAGTAAAATCAGCAAGAGAGTTTGAAAAAACTCTTTCAAATCCAAGTTTATATAATATTGTGAAAGCACTATCTTTACGAGAAAAAGAGGTGCTTTTTTATTTATATAAAAAGCAAAAATCTATAAATGAAACGGCTGTTATAATGGGATTAGATAGAAAAACTATAAGAAAATATAGAGATGAAGCTCATAGAAAAATTGCAGAAAAACTAATAAATGGGGGAATGTAGAATGTTTAATAATTTTGATTTGTCAGATCAAGAAATTTTAAAAATAATTGAAGATTACAAAAATTTAATAAATAAAAATTCTGTGGTAAGTGGAAGTTTTGATGAGGATTTACAACAAGAAATAAAATTTTTAATATTTAAAGTTTTAAGCAAAAATAGAAAAAAATAAAAAATTTTTAAAAAATTCCCCATTGTGAAAATTCTTCGTGTTCTTAATAAGTAAATAAATAGAAAAGGAGGAAACTTATATGAACATGAAAGATGAAAACAAGGAAAAAGTTGATATAGAACTTATAACAGCTTATGCACAAATGGCTTTTTTCACTTTGCAAAATAGTGGGACAGAAATTACACCCAAAGCAATAAAATCTGAAATAAAAATGTTCTATGAAAAATTTGGAAACAAAGAAGTAAAGCGACTCGCTAATATTATTATGAAAGAAAAGAGGGAGAATAAATAAGATGATTAAGTACATTATTTTTTCTATGATCTCTTTTCTGCTTGGTATATTTGCAGGACAGATTATAGAACTTATTGAACAGAAGAAAAGATATAAAAAAGTCAAACCATTAAGCAAACAAGATTTTGAACAAGCAATGAAAGATTTAGAAATTAAATAGAGCTTTTAATTAACTCTATTAGTTTCTTTATGCCATATAAGTGTTGGCAAAAAGTTGCAAAGAGGGAATATGAATAGAAACGAATTTATTATTGAATTGTATTTTATAAAAAAAATGAAGCAAAAAGAAATTGCGAAAGAACTAAACATATCTAAATATATAGTTTCGAGAGTAGTAACAAAAGATACAAGGTATGAAGAAGAAAAAGAAAAAAGAAAACAAGAATCTATTAATAGGCATAATAGAAAGAAAACAGAAAGTATTTTAAAAAAAAGAAAAAAAATGCAAGACGAATATGCTATTTTAAAAAAGCAACATATAGAAGCATCAAAAGAGCTTTCAGGTGGAAAGAAATATATTAGTAATAGGGCATTTAGAAACTGGAATACATCAATTTATAGATATGATAGAAAAACTAAATCATACAAGTTGAAAAACAATATAAATGTTTCAAAAGATATTCCAAGAAGAATTAAATGGTAATACAAATTTAAGATTATCATATATTTAAGTAGGAGGGAAAAATGGATATTAATATAAACTTCTCTTATGGAGAAGAAAGTGTCCATAATCTAGCCTTTATCAATGCTTTGTTTATAAAATTTAACATAGAAAAATTAAATATTAGTTATAGGAGAAAAGAAGAATTAAGGAAAAAAATCCTGAAAGAGCTTGAACTAAGAGGGAAACAGAGTTAAAATCACAACAAAAAAGGAGTTTTTTATGGAAAAAGTAAAAATTGCAATATATTCTAGAAAATCTAAATATTCAGATAAGGGTGATTCTGTAGGTAATCAAGTAGAAATAGCAATGAAATATATTACACAACATTATCCAAGTAGTGAATATGATGTAGAAAGTATAATTTATGAAGATGATGGATTCTCGGGAGGAAATATAGACAGACCTAAATTCAAAGAATTTTTAACAGAGGAAAATAAAAAACCATTTGATATACTTATATGTTATAGATTGGACAGAATTAGTAGGAATATAGCTCATTTTTCAAATTTGATGAATTATATAACTAATTTAGGAACTAACTTTGTTTCAATAAAAGAACAATTCGACACCAAAACACCTATGGGACGCGCAATGATGTATATTGCTTCTGTTTTTGCTCAATTAGAAAGAGAAGTAATTGCAGAAAGAATTAGAGATAATATGATCGAACTTGCTAAAACAGGAAGATGGCTAGGAGGAAAAACACCAACAGGATATAAATCCGAAAGAATAGAACTTGTAGATGTATATGAACAAAGTGAAGATAGTGTCTTAGAAAAAAAGAAGAAAAAAGCAACTAAACTTATAAGCATAGATGAAGAATTGGAACTGATACAAGAGATAGGCTATAAATTTTTGGAATTAAAGTCATTAACAAAATTAGAAGCATATTTTGTAAAAAATAAAATTGCTACTAAAAATAATTTGGATTTTTCTGTGAGTACATTAAGAAGAATATTAGTTAATCCAGTATATGCACCAAATGACAAAGATGTATTAGAATATTTTAATAAAAATGGTGTAACAATTTATGCAGATGGAGATAGAGCTAATTTTGATGGAAAATACGGATTAATAGGATATGGAAAAAAAGATGGAAAGAAAGATAGAAATATTAAAGATTGGATTGTTTCAGTTGGATTTCATCAGCCAGCCTTTAAAGAAGGCATAGTGTGGGTAAAGATTCAAGAACTATTAGAAAAAAATAAGGAAAAAAGATATAGGGCTGATTGTAAACACGACTTTTTATTCTCTGGGATATTAAGATGCTCAGAATGTGGTTCATATATGAGACCTAAAATTGCACAGGGAGAAAGATTTTACTACATATGCGAATTAAAAGAGAAAAGCAGAGGTATGAGATGTCATAGTAAGAATATAAATGGAAGAGCTCTTGATGAGTTAATGATGAAAAAATTAGAAAAAATATTTGTTCCGACATCAGAAGTATATCAAGAACTTTCAAAATTAACAATAAAAAAAGATAGAATAGAATTGGATACTAAAGTAGAGGAATTAAATAAAAAAGTAAAAACAAATGATGAAGCTATGAAAAACTTAATAGATAAACTTAAATATATGGATATTGAAGTAATAGATTTAATAAATTCAGAATTAAAAAGGTTAAAGCAGGAAAATAAAGAATTAGAAGATGAAGTTATTAAATTAAAAACAAATAAAGAAACTGAAGAAAATTTCAGAGATGAAGAAAGCAAAATGGCAGAATTAATTTTGGATATTATAAATAATTGTTTTAAAACATTTAATTATTTAGATATAAAATCAAAAAAAGATATATTAAGGATACTAATAGAAGATATGCAAGGAAGTGGTCAAAATGTTGAAGTAGACATTTTAAATACTAAGATATCACAAAATGATAAAAGGCTGTTCTCAGATATGTTTGAAGAGACAGCCAATAAAAAAGATAAAAATGTTGTCAGCAGATTAGGTTTGCAATTTCTTTAATAGTAACAATACTTGATATATTAAATGGATTTTTACATACAGATAAAGAAAAGATAAAAATGGTAAAAACATTTAATGCAAATAAAATTCAAGTATTAACTAAAATTGTAATTCCATCAAATATACCAACATTTTTTAATACATTAAAAGTAAATATAGGGCTTTCTTTAGTAGGTGTAATTTCAGGAGAATTTCTAGTTTCTAAAGGGGGATTAGGATATTTGATAGTTTATGGAGGTCAAGTATTCCAACTAGATTTAGTTATGACCAGTGTTATTATTCTTGCGGTTGTTGCAGCTTTAATGTATGAAAGTATAGTTATATTAGAAAAGAAAATAGTAAAATAGAAGAGGCATATAATTGCCTCTTTATAAGTTTCTGGATATTAAATTTGAAAAATAGTCATTATTAATAATAAGATGTTCAGAAAAGTTTTTAAGTGATTTTTGTTTATTTATATTAGCATGTATTGCAATATCTTGAGCCATCATAATTAGATAGTCATATGAAAATGGAAGTTCTTGACGTTTAGTAGGGTGTTCCAAAAAATATAATATTGAAGCTAATTGGTTAGCATTATTATCAGTAATTTGATTTAGATTTTCTATTAGTAAACCATTATAAAAATCATATATAAGTTTATCATCTCCATATGCATTAGATATAAGCATATATAGTTTTGAAACATCTTTATAAGAAAAATCAAAATATAGATTTTGATTTTCACAAACTTTATATGCCATAAATTCTGCAACAGGTTCATTAAAACCTCCTGATAGTATAGAATTATTAGATAATGTTAAACTATGTGCTAATTCATGTAAAATGCAATTATATTGTGCAATATAATCATTTTTAGTAAAAACAGGTTTATTAACTATTATTATGTTTTTACTTTTTAAATACATTGCTATATCTTCAGAATTTTCAAGTTCTGATTCATATATTTGTACATTTTCAAAGTTATCCCAAGCTAAATATGGGTAAGTTGATTTTAAATTCGCTAATATATAATCACTTTTACATGTTTTTAATAATTTATCTAAATTAGTATTTGTATATATATCATTTTCAAATTTGGCTGGGGTATCTTGCCATTTTATATTATAATTCCAGTCTTGGGCATATACATATTTTTCTATTGTTTTACTGCTTGCATTAGAAAATGTTGAAAAAAATGTTAAAGTGCAAGAAATTGCTAATATCAATATAAATATTTTTTTCATATACGAGCCCCCTCTCTATTTAATTATACCATATTTATCCAATTGGGTCAACATAACACGAAACATGAACTCTTTTGCATTTATTTCATAAAATAATGTAGAAGGAGGTAAGGTATGAAAAAAATTATAAGTGGTATTTTAATTACTTTAATTGTAATTGCTATAATATTTGGTGTGCATAATTTATTAAATCCAAAATCAACTAATACTTCTGAACTAACAACAATTCAATTAAATGAAGTAACTCGTTCTGTTTTTTATGCGCCACAATATGTTGCAATTGCAAATGGTTTTTTTGAACAAGAAGGCTTGAAGTTGGAAATTACAACAGGGCAAGGTGCAGATAAGGTAATGACTGCAATATTAGCAGGTCAAAGTGACATAGGCTTATGTGGACCGGAAGCGGCAATATATGTTTACAACGAAGGAAAAGAAGACTATATAGAAGTATTTGCACAGTTAACACAAAAAGATGGTTCATTTTTGGTAAGCAAAGAAGCAACAAACAACTTTTCGTGGCAAGATTTAAAGGGCAAAACTGTAATACCTGGAAGAAAAGGTGGAGTACCATATATGACTTTAGAGTATGTATTGAAGAAAAATGGATTGAATCCACAAACTGATTTAACACTGGATGATAGTATCAAGTTTGATTTAATGGCAGGTGCTTTTACAGGAGGTAATGCACAGTATGTAACACTTTTTGAACCGACTGCGTCTATGACTCAAGATGCTGGAAAAGGATATATTGTTGCATCAGTTGGTGAAGCGGCAGGAGAAGTTCCATATACTGCATATTGTGCAAAAAAAAGCTATATAAAAAATAATTCTAAGATTATTGAAGAATTTACTAAAGCAACATATAATGGTGAACAATGGGTTAAAGAACATACTGCAAGAGAAATTGCAGAAAAAATTCAGGAGTTTTTCCCAGATACAACACTAGCTTCTTTGGAAAATTCAGTTCAAAAATACAAAGATATTGATGCTTGGAGAGATACTCCTGTTTTAAAAGAATCTGCATTTGATAAACTACAAGAAATTATGTCAGAGGCAGGAGAGCTTACAACGAAAGCACCATATGATAAAATTGTTAATAATTCATTTGCAGAAAAAGTATCATAGAAATATTTGTTCATATTTTTCTTTACTTATCTACTTATAAATGATATAATAGTACTATCGTTATTAGAAAAAAGTGGCAAGATTTATGCCTTGAGGAAGGATGAAATTAAATATGAAAGAGATAGAACTAAGAAATGTAAAAGGATGTGTAGATTATTCGCCAAGAGAACAATATATTAGAAATTATATTTCAGATACATTAAAAAAAGTATTTGAAAAATATGGTTTTAAGCCATTACAAACACCATTATTATGTTATTATGATTTATTAGCATTAAAGTATGATGAAGAAAATGACATTTTAAAAGAAGTTTATAAAGTAACAGACCAAGGAAATAGAAACTTAGCTTTAAGATATGATTTAACAGTTCCATTTGCTAAATATATAGCAATGAATCCAAATACGAAAATGCCATTTAAAAGATATGAAATTGGAGAAGTATTCAGAAATGGTCCAGTAAAACTTGGAAGAGATAGAGAATTTATTCAATGTGATGTTGATAGTGTTGGAATTGAAGGACAGTTAACAGAAGCAGAATTTGTAGCATTATATGTTGAAGCATATAATAAATTAAATATTGATATTGTTATAAAATATAATAATAGGAAATTTTTATCAGGAATAATAATAGAAGCAGGAATTGCAAAAGAGCTTGTAACTGATACAATAACTATTATTGATAAATTCGAAAAAATGACAAGACAAGAACTTGAAAAAGAATTTGCTAAAATTGGATTAAATAATGAACAAATTGAAAAATTGTTTACATATTTAAACATGGATGCAAGTCAACTTATTAATATTGAAAGTAAAAATGAAGTTTTGTCAGAAGGAATAAATGAGCTAAATACATTAAAGGAATATATTGAAAAATTGGGACTAATAGATTATGTTCAATTCTCACCATCATTAGCAAGAGGGCAAGAATATTATACAGGAACTGTTTTTGAAGTATATGTTAAAGATGGAAGTATTACTTCAAGTATAGGTGGTGGAGGCCGTTATGATAAAATGATAACAGATTTTATTGGTAATGGCACTAAATACCCTGCAGTAGGAGTAAGTTTTGGATTAAATGTTATATATGAAATCTTAAAGGATAGAGAAGAATTTGCCGAAAAAGCATTAACAAACATTTATATAATTCCTATGGGAACAGAAATAGAATGTTTAAAAATTGCTCAAACTTTAAGAAATGCTGGATATAAAACAGAAGTAGAAATGAAAAATAGAAAAATGAGAAAAGCTTTAGACTATGCAAATGCAGAACATATTCCTTATGTATTTATTTTAGGAGAAGACGAATTAAAAAATAATAATATTACTGTTAGAAATATGCAAGAAAAAACGCAAACACAAATTTCTATAGAAAATATTGTCGAAGAATTTACTAATTTATAAAAATCTTAAGATATTTTTTAAAGAAAGTAGTAGACAAATAAAAAAAGATATAATATAATAACATCTAGTATTTAATACTAGGTGTTATATTTTTAAATAACGGAAAGGTGGTTTAATTATGAAAAGAACAAAATTAGCTGATAGAATATTACCAACTTATACAAAAGGAGAAGAAATTTTCAATATGGTTTCACATATTGTTGGAGGTGTTGCAGGAATTGCCACAATAGTGTTATGTAGTGTATTTGCAGGAATTAGACATAATACCTATGGAGTTGTTAGTGGAGTGATTTTTGGAGTTTCAATGTTATTTTTATATACAATGTCAAGTATATATCATGGATTGAACCCAAAATTAGAGTCAAAAAAAGTTTTACAAGTATTAGACCATTGTGCGATATTTGTGTTAATTGCAGGTTCATATACACCTTTTGCACTATGCACCTTAAGAGAATATAGTACAGCACTTGGTTGGACAATATTTGGAGTTATCTGGGCATTTGCAATACTAGGAATTACGTTAAATGCAATAGACTTAAAAAAATATAAAGTTTTCTCAATGATTTGTTATTTAGCAATGGGATGGTGTATAATAATAAAAGTTAATTTATTGCCTTCACTATTAGGAATGCCAGGTTTTGTTTTACTTGTAGCTGGTGGAATAATTTATACAATTGGAGCGATTTTATATGGTGTAGGAAAAAAACATAAATACATGCATTCTATTTTCCATTTATGTGTATTTTTAGGAAATATTTTACATGTTTTATGTGTGTTATTATATGTTATTTAGAAAGTAGTCTTTTGGCATAGATAAATTAATAATATTTAAAAGCTCTATTAAATGAATATTTATTAGAGCTTTTAAAATATTATACCGACAAAAAATAATTTTTATTCATATTATATAGAGAAAGGAGGAAAAAAGTGAATATAGAAGGAAAAAAGATAGGTTTTGTAATGACAGGTTCTTTTTGCACATTCAAAAAGACCATAGATGAATTAAAGAAAATTGTTGAACTAAAAGCTAATGTAGTTCCTATAATGTCGGAAAATAGTTATACTATGGATACTAAATTTGGTAGGGCAAAAGATTTTATAGACGAAATTGAAGGAATTACAGAAAATAAAATTTTACACACTATTCAAGAAGTAGAACCAATAGGTCCCAAAAATATGCTAGATATATTAGTAGTAGCTCCAGCAACAGGGAATACTATGGCTAAATTGGCAAATGATATAATAGATGGTCCTGCAACAATGGCAGTTAAAAGCCACTTAAGGAGAGAGAGACCGGTAGTTATAGCAATATCAACCAATAATGGACTTTCAGGAGCAGGGGAGAACATAGGGAAACTTTTTAATAGAAAACATTATTATTTTGTACCTTTTAGACAGGATAATCCAATAACTAAACCTCGTTCAATTGTTTTTGACCCAGCATATCTAATAAAGACAATTGAAGAAGCACTAGAGGGAGAACAAATTCAGCCAATGTTATTATGAATATAAAATACCCTCTGACAATTCAGAGGGATTTGTATTTAAACAAACATTTTTTCTTTATAAAATTTCTAAATTCATCAACTGTACCCATTTTAAAACCTTTTTTATCAAGCATTAGTGCATAGTCTTGATTTATATACAAATAGAAATAATCTTTAACTTCAAAAACTTTATATAGTTTAAAGTAATACACAATTTCTTTATCTACTTTTAAGTAATAATCATAAAATAAAAAAACATGAGTAGAAATGGATTTCTTTTTAATATTGCTTTTAGTCTTTTTTAATCGCCTTATTGGCAAATAAAATCTTATAAAAATAAAGCCAATTAACAAAAAAAGAAAGATTAGGGAAGATAATATATTTTTGCTTTTTATATTTATGATTATACAATAGCACAAAAGAATAGACATAACAATGGTGTAAAAATTATAAGAAAATTCATATTTATCATTATGAAAATTAAGAAATTTGGCATAGTTACTATTAGTATATGTTGTTATATTTTTATATAATATTTTTGCTTTATTAGATTTCATATTTATTCCTCTCATTACAAATTTTTAGGGTCTGACAAAGGATTCGCTTCAACAGCATTACGTACTTGCTCATTACTTACATGGGTGTAAATCTCTGTTGTAGAAATACTCTGATGTCCAAGCAATTCTTGTAAAGCTCTAATATCTACATTTCCATATTGATACATAAGAGTTGCAGCAGTATGTCTTAATTTATGAACAGATAAATTTTTAGAGTCTAAACCTGCATGTTTTAATTCTTTTGTTATTATATTTTGTACAGTTCTATTACTAATTCTTTGTTTTTGCTCACTTAAAAAAAGTGCCTTATCAGAATTTTTGGAGTCATGTTTTACCATATTTGAAGGTGGGCGAGAGTTAAGATAAGAAGATATAGCTACCATACAAGATTTATTTAAATATATTGTACGTTCTTTGTTTCCCTTTCCTATGACTGTCATCTTACATTCATTAAAATCAATGTCATTGATATTAATTCCTACAAGCTCAGAAAGTCTCATTCCACAGTTTAAAAATAAAGTTGTTATAGCATAATCTCTTTTGTAATTTCTATTATCTTCATTTTCCGCAGCATTTAACAACTTTTTACTATCGTCTAATGAAAGATATTTAGGCATTCTTTTTTCAAGTTTTGGGGTCTCTAAATTTTGAGCTGGATTAATTTCTAAAATATTTGCTTTTTGAGAAAGATATTTAAAGAAGATTCTTATAGTAGAAATTTTTCTTGCTCTTGTTGTAGCTTTACTTCGATTGTCAATTGCTAAATGCGATACATATGCATGAATATCATTAAGAGTTATTTTCTTTAAATATTTTTCGGTAAATGATTTTATATCAGTTAATTCAAATCGGTCTGCCATAAATTTAAAAAAGTTTACCAAATCATAATTATATTCTTTGACCGAATTAGGCGATTTATTTAATATCGTTATTGAGTAATCTAAAAAAGAATTTAAATATTCTGGATTTTTTTCTCTTTCTATCATTTGTTCATCTCCATTCATTAATATAGTGATATAATATCACTTTTAATAGTAAAAATAAAGACTTTGCACAAAATTATTTTTTACTATATATTATTGACAAAATTAACATAAAGTTATAAAATATTTGTGATACTTATAAAGTTTTGTACACAAGGAGGTAGCTACATGGATAATTTAGGAATAATGCTAGATGATACTGTAAGAGATGTATTGTTACATGCAAATGAACTTTCTCAACGGTCTGGGGCACAAAGCATTACAGATGTAATAGCATTTGTACAACTGGCTAAAGAGGAAAAAACTTGTTTTCATTCTTTTCTTGTATCACATTCTGTGACAAAAGAAAAAATAGAAAATGAATCCAGAAAAATTATTTCAAAGTATTGGGAGAGAGCTATTATTGAGGATGAAATTGGAATTGAGACTACTATTTTTAATTCAACAGGTAAAAATGTTTCAATCAAAATTTCTCAGTCGCTTTTAAATGCTATATTTATTGCAAATGGTATAGCACATGATTTATACCTTTTCGACCAGGTAAACGACAATTTTTTATTAGCAGCATTTACTGAAACAATGCCAGATATTTATGAAGAATTTATAGAAAATTGTTTAGAAAACAAAAAGTCAAATAAAAGCATTGGAGCCAAAAAAGAAATGGAAAAGAAAAATTTTTATTTACCATATGATTTGGCAAGTTTTCTTACTGTTATGAATGACAAATATATTTCGTATGAAAAATGTCCTATACTTGGACGAGATACAGAGACCAACCAACTTGTTAAAATTTTATCAAAAGCGACAAAAAGAAATGCAATTTTGGTAGGATATCCAGGTGTAGGTAAGACAGCTATTATTGAAAAATTTGTTTATAGCATCGTTAAAGGAACATGTCCCGAAAAATTCAAAGATTCTGTGGTATTGTCTCTTGATGTAACTTCAATTATTGCAGGAACTCAATATAGGGGACAGGCCGAAGAAAGATTCCAGGATTTAATTGACTTTTTAGAGAATTATCCTAAATGTATTTTATTTATCGATGAAATACACACTGTTTTAGGTGCAGGTGCATGTAAGGACGGTGAATTAGACCTTGCAAATGCATTGAAACCTATTTTAGCAAGAGGTGATACTCAAGTAATTGGCGCGACAACTTTTGATGAATATGAAAAATTTTTTTCAAGAGATGGGGCACTTCAAAGGCGGTTTGAAAAAATTGTTGTTGAAGAACCAAAATCTACAGAATTGTATAATATGATAAAGAATCAGATTGCGCGTCTGGAAAACTATCATCAGACTACAATTTCAAGAAAATTGGTAAATGATGCAATTTTGCTTGCAGGATGTTTTAACAATTATATTAGAAATCCTGACCGTACTTTAGACCTTTTGGACCGTTCTATGGCAAGTGCTGAACTTAAAGGAAGACATTTTGTTAAAAGAAATGACATTTTAGAGAATTTTGATATTAAAAGAAAACAATTTGAAAAAATGTCGAAGGAAGAAAAAACGGCAACAGCATATCACGAAGCAGGACATTTCATTGTTAACAAGTTTTCAAAACAGTTGAGCAATACTGTTACTTTGGCGGTTTCGATTATGCCTGCTGAAGAATATTTAGGGGTAAATGTTTGTGAACCTAATGATGAAACAGTATTTACTAACAAAGATTATTTTATTCAGTTGATTGCGCGTTATTTAGGAGGAAGAATCGCTGAAAAGATGTATACAAAGCAGCTTTCAGCAGGAGCTTCAAGCGATTTGGAAAAAGCAACCCAAATTGCTGAAAAAATGGTACTTCGTTACGGACTTGCAGAAGATTTATCTACTAACAGATCATACAGTAGTAACATAAAAAATGATTTATATACAGATGACCTGTTGGAAATAATTAACGAAGAAATTGACAAGATTCTGAATGAGGCAGAAGAATATGCAGTAGAGATTTTACAAGATAATAAAGACAGTTTAGAAATGTTAGTATCTGGTTTACTTGAGAAAGGAATTTTATCTAAAGCAGACCTTGATGCTATGTTCTGTAAAACAAAAATTATCAAATAACTATCAAAAAAGGGAGCTACATAATTGTAGTTCCCTTTAATGTTTACTAGAAAAACAAGATTACTCAATCTTCTGGAAGTTCTAACTTGTAAAAAAAGTTTTCAAAACAAACTGCTTCGCAAGGAATTAAAACAGATTCGTCACATTCTGTAAAACTGCTGCCTAATTCTCTACCAACAGTGTTAAATTGAAATGTTTTGCCATACTCAATCCAATTTACTAGTTCTGCCGCTAAAAACCAATCTGGTTTATGAAGCCACAGACCATTCGGGGTTCTACATATAAAATGCCAGTGATGGTCAGCAGGGGAGTTCAGTACATGAAAATCAGTAATTGCGAAATAGAAATTACAATCATCTTTTTTGATACTACTGAAAGATACTCTTTCGCAGTGCTGATTTAAAGCTAAACTATCATTGCTAATACACTTATCAATAAGATAAGGATCACATTTCCAGTTGACTTCAGGACCATGCCCAAATTTTAACCGATATAATCTTCCTGGTGTATATATCTGGTTCTTTACATCTGGACAAGTAAGACCTCTTGCAAAAGCATAGCAGTTTATAGCTTTTGCTTGAGTCCAACTATACATATCCTCAAAGAAAGAGTTGGCAATTAAATTTACAATTTTTTCTCCATCAATCCGTTGTTTTTCTTGTGTTGTCATTCAACAAACCTCCTTAAGTTTTATAATAATATTATACACCTAAAAGCAAATTATGTAAATATATTGATTAACAAATTTGAAAAAGAGATCATAGCTTTTTTGAACACAAATTCTGGAACTATATATATTGGAATAGAAAATAAATATGGATATGAATATAAGCTTGAAAGGACAACATGCTATGATGAAAAGGGAGAGATTATATCTATAAATGAATAGACAAATTGCAAGGTGTATTTTTAATTTTATTCTAACATCAAAAAAATATTGACTTTAATTCAATAATGTGATATTTTGCTAGTAAAGCAAAAAAAGATTGTAGCATTAAATGTTGCGGTGAAGAAATGATAGAATTAGCTCCAAATAGTGTAGACGCATCTTTTGAAAAACATGTACCAAACTATGAAGCAATAGATAATCATATAATTGTAAAGGTTAACCATGTTATGGAGGAAGAACATTTTATAGAATGGATTGCAATGTTAGCAAATAATAAAATTATAAAGAAATTTTTATTGCCAGATGAAGAAGCCTGTGTAATATTTCCATATGTTAAAGGAAGTAAAATTTATTCTTTTTGTAATAAATATGGACTTTGGTCAAAAGAAATTGAATAAATATAGATAAATTAAGTTTTTTGTGTGAGATTTGTTACATAATACGATAGCATATGTACTATTTTGGATGTAAAGTAGTAAAAAGAATGGAATCTATTAAATATGTATAAAGGAGAGTGATAAAAATGTTAAAAAATGCTATAGCATATATCTTGAGAAAGAGAAGTAGAACAGTTATTATATTTATTATTTTAACAATAGTTCTTTCATGCTTATACTCATGTTTAAACATAATGAAATCAACAATCAGCTTAGAAAATAATTTATATAAGTTATCAAATACATCTTTATCAATAACACAAAATAACAATGAGAACTTTAAAACAAATCAATTTAAAGAAATAGAAAATATAAAAGAGATAAAAGAAACAATTCCCCAATATGATGGATTAGCAAAATCTACAAATATTAAAGCAGTAGAAGGGATGCAAATGGTCGAAAGAGATGATTTACCAGAAAATTTCAAGAATATATTTTCAGTAGAAGCCACAAATAATACTGAAAAAAACAATTTATTTAATAGTGGAATTTTTACTCTTATAAAAGGTAGACATATTGAAAAAGATGACAGAGAAAAAATTATTATACATGAAGAACTGGCACAAAAAAATAATTTAGGATTAAATGATAAAATTCGTCTTGAACTATTTGATTTAAACAATAATGAAATAAAAACAGAATATGAATTTGAGATTATTGGAATTTTTTCTGGAAAAAAACAAGAAAAATACACAGGAATGACATCAGACTTTAGCGAAAATATGGTATTTATCGATTATGAATCAAGCCAAACAGCATTAAACAACGCAGAAAACAATAAAGTTGTAAATAAACTTAAAATATTTTCAGATAGTTCAAAAGATACAAACATAGTATTAAATAAAATTAAAGAAATAAAAATTGATTGGTCAAAATTCAATATTGAAAAAGATGATGATGTATATGAAGAAACTTTAGAATCTGTAGAAGGTATAAAACATATAATAAAGGTTATGACATATTTAATTATGACAGGAGGAATAATAGTTTTATCATTAATATTAATTTTATGGCTAAGGGAAAGAATTTATGAAATAGGAATATTATTATCAATAGGAATAAGCAAAGCAAAAATTATAGCTCAATTTATATTTGAGTTAATATTTATATCACTACCATCTATATTAGCATCTTTATTTTTAGGAAATGTGATATTAAATCAAATAATAGGTGGATTTATCAATTCTGATAATTCGACAATAAATATTAATAATCTACTAAAAAATGATAATTTAATATCAAATATTACAATATTTTTACAAAGTTATGGAATATTAATAATAATTATTGTTTTATCAGTTATTATTGCAAGTGCAATGATATTAGTAAAAAAACCAAAAGAAATATTATCAAAGATAAGTTAGGAGATTGCAATGGATATATTAGAAATAAAAAACGTAACATATAATTATTCAAATTCAAAAGAGAAGATTTTGTCATCAGTAAATCAAAAGTTTGAACTTGGACAATTTTATGCAATAATAGGAAAATCAGGAGCAGGGAAGTCAACATTACTTTCATTATTAGCAGGACTAGACAAACCACAAAAAGGTCAAATTCTATTCAAAAATGAGGATATAGAGAACAAAGGGTATAGTAATCATAGAAAAAACAATATAACATTAGTTTTTCAAAATTATAATTTAATTGATTATTTAACACCAATAGAAAATGTTAGATTAGTAAATAAAAAGGCATCAGAAGATATTTTGCTAAAATTGGGACTTGATAAAAGTCAGATAAATAGAAATGTAATGAAACTATCTGGTGGCCAACAACAAAGAGTGGCCATAGCAAGAGCATTAGCATCAGAAGCACCAGTAATTCTAGCTGATGAACCTACAGGTAATCTTGATAGTGATACTGCAAGAGAAATAATAGAAGTATTAAAAAAATTAGCTAAAGAGAGAAATAAATGTGTAATAGTTGTAACCCATAGTAAGGAAGTTGCAAATTCTGCTGATATTATTTTAGAATTAAGTGACAAAAAATTAAGAAAGATAAGTAAAATTAATTAGGGGGGTATATTGATGATAAAAAATGCTTTTGCATATGTAACAAGAAAAAGTTTAAAATCAATAATAATATTATTAGTTATTATGGCTATGTCAACACTTAGTCTGATTAGCTTGGCAATTAAAGATGCTACTAATAGAGCTTCAGAGGAAACTTTTAAAAATATAACAAATAGTTTTTCTATGGAAATAAATAGAAGAGTTAATCTTGGAACACCAAGAGGTGGAGGGAATATAAAAGGAAAAGACATAAAAAAAATAGCTGAATCTGAAGATATTTCCTCTTTTGTAAAGAGAATAAATAGTGTAGCTGATTTGGTAGATAATGATATTATAGAAACTAAAAAAACAATTGCAAATCAATCACCAGAAAGAGCAGAAAATTTTAAAAGAACAGTTATGCTAACAGGAGTTAATGATTCATCAAAAGAAAATAAATTTGTGTCAGGAGCTTACAAATTAATAGAAGGAGAACATTTGGAAGAAAATGACAAAAGTAAGATTTTAATACATAAAGACTTAGCTGAAAAAAACAATTTGAAAATTGGAGATAAAATAAAAATTAAGTCCAATTTATTTGATGCAGATAATGAAAAAGGAGCAAATGAAACACTAGAAGTAGAAATAAAAGGAATTTTCGATGGCCACAATAAAAGTAGTGTAACTTCTGCACAAGAACTTTACGAAAATACATTAATAACAGATTTAGATACAGCTGCAAAAGTTTATGGAAACACAGAAGATACTGCAGTATATCAAGATGCAACATTTTTTGTAAAAGGTGATAAAAATTTGGATCAAGTCATTAAAAATATTAAAAAACTTGATATAAATTGGAAACAATACAATTTAATTAAAAGTTCAACAAATTATCCAGCACTACAACAATCAATATCTGGTATATATTCAATAGCAAACAAATTATTTGCTGCTTCATTAATATTTGCAGGTATTACAGTTTCATTATTATTACTTTTATGGATGAATGCTAGAAAAAAAGAAATAGCAATTTTTCTATCATTAGGAATATCAAAATTGAAAATTTTCGGACAATTTGTTGTTGAATTAGTATTTATATCTATCCCTGCTTATATAGGCTCATATTTCTTAGCACTTTATACAGGAAACATGATAGGAAATAATATATTAAATAAAGTTACTGGAAATATAACAAAACAAATAGCAAAGCAATCGGCATCTAGTGGACTTGGTGGAGGAGCAGAAGTAGACGGCTTTAATAAAACTCTAACAAGCTTAGATATTAATATATTACCAAAATCAATAATATATGTAATTTTATTTATGTCTTTGGTACTTATAATATCTTTAGTGTTATCATCTATAAGTAGTTTAAAAAAGAACCCAAAGGAATTGTTAATTGATACAAAGTAGATGACATAGTTTACAGACAATTAAATAATAAATAGTGTAAAAGCTAATAAGGATTTAGTTATGAATAAAGAAGAAATAATAAAATATTGTTTAACATTAGAAAATACATATAAGGATTGTCCATTTTCAGATGACTTTGAATCTGTAACAATGAAACATTGTAAAAATAAAAAATGGTTTGCATTATTAATGAATGTAAATAATAAGTTATACCTTAATGTTAAGACAGATCCAAATTATTCTGATATATTGAGAAATACTTATGATTATATAATACCTGCTTATCACATGAATAAGGAACATTGGAATACAATTATTATAGATGAAAAGGTGGACGAGGATTTAGTAAAAGAATTGATAGAACAAAGTTATCAATTGACAAAGTAAAGATAAATGCAAATAGTAATTTCTTGTTTGAATTGGAGGGGAAAAGATGAGTTTTTCATATACTAGAAAAATAAACTATTATGAAACAGATAAAATGGGAGTAGTTCATCATTCAAATTATATAAGATTTTTAGAAGAGGCAAGATGCAGATGGTTAGAAGAACTGAATATATCAATGGAAAAATTAGAAGAATTAGGTTATACTATTCCAACATTAGAAGTCAATTGTAAATACAAATATCATATAACAAGTGGAGATATAATTACAATAGAACCTAAAATAACTGAATTTAATGGAGTAAGAATGACAGTAACTTATAATGTTATTGATAAAAAGACAGAAAACATTGTTATAAATGCTTGGACAAAACATTGTTTTACGGATAAAACTTTAAGACCAATAAATATAAAAAAGAAGAATGAAAAAATATATACAATATTTGAAAAATTGTTAGAAGAAGGTATAAAAACCAATAAATAATTTCAAGGCAAATTATAACAATAACTAGTAAGTTGTAGGGAAAATTGTAGATAAAAATGAATGGAGAAAGAATGAGGAAATTGAACTTAATAGTAGTGTTTAACACGAACTTAGATAAGGTACTTTTTTGTATTAGAGCAAAAGAACCATATAAAGGACTATATAATTTTGTAGGAGGCAAAGTAGAAAAAAATGAATCTAATGATAATGCAGCGTATAGAGAATTATTTGAAGAAACAGGAATTTCTAATCAAGATATAGAATTAGAACATTTTATGGATTTGAATTACTTTAAATATGAAAATAATTTACAAGTTTATTATGGGATTTTAAAACATGAAGTAGATTTAGCGGAAGAAAAAAATAAATTAGAATGGGTAGCTATAAATGAGAAACTATTAGATAATTCTAAATTTGCAGGAAACTATAATATACCTCATATCATAAGACAGATAAAAGTATATTTAAAAAATGGTACAGGAATCGACAATTATTAGAAAGTTAGAGGTGTCGTAATGAAAATAGTAACACTATGTGGAAGCTTAAAATTTAAAAATGAAATGATGACAGTTGCTGAAAAGATGGCATTAGAAGGATATTGTATCCTTACACCAGTATATCCAGTGTCAGATAAAATGAAGAGAACTAAAGAGCAATTAATAAAATTGAAAGAGGCACATTTTAAAAGAATAAAGTTATCAGATGCTATATTAGTAGTAAATATAAATAATTATATTGGAGATAGTACAAAATTAGAAATAGATTATGCAAAAAAATTAGGTAAGGAAATTATATATTATACCGATTTAATCGAAAATAAGTAGAGCAACAAATTACAATTTAAATAAGTATAATATTAATAAAAGGAGGAATTTTAAATGGAAGAAAATGCAAAATTTTTAAAATGTCCAATATGTGACAATATAATAGAATTAATTGATGGAGATGTACAACATATAACTTGTTGTGGTAGAAAAATGGAAGAAATGAAAGCTAATACTACAGATGCAGCAACGGAAAAACATATACCAATATATAAAAAAGTAGAAGATGAAATAGTAGTAAGTGTTGGAGAAGTAGAACACCCAATGGAAAAGGAACATTATATAATGTGGATTGCACAAGTATCAGAAAATAGAACAACTCATGTAAAATTATATCCAGAGCAAAAAACGGAAACTCGATTTCCATATATATCTGGTGCAACATTATATGCTTATTGTAACAAACATGGATTATGGAAAACAACAATAGAATAGTAATATGAATTTATAAATAAAATACATATTAAGGAGTTTCTTATGTCAAAAATTTTAGAGGAAGAAATATATGGTAAAGTAGCGACACCAAAGAGAAAAATATTAGGAGAATTTATAGAAAAATATGTTATACTATCTCTAATTCCATTTACCATTTATCGTATTGGAATTTATATTATAACAGATATTGGGTCAAAAGCAATGCAAGAAGAACAATTTTCAATAAATTCTATATAAATTATTATAATATAGCAAATGAGTTGTCATATAAAATTTTGTTTTTTTCTATTGCAATAGTATTAGCAGGATCACTGGTTGTAATTTTGAGTTCAATGCTAATATTTAAAAAATATAGATTGAGAAGTGAAGATATAAATAGTGTGATGAAAGCAATTATTATTACACAGATTATATTTTTCTGTATTACTACATTTTTTTATTTTATATCATATAATAATGAAATTAAATTCAATTCTGTATTAGGAAATAGATTTGAGTGGTTATCTAACAATGAAAAGAAGAAAAATAGTACCGAAAACTATGATGTAAAAAAATATATTACTGATATAGAAAATTGTTATAAAACAAATTTCACTATAGTGTTGATTACTAATTTTTCTTGTACAATACTTGAGATTTTGTTACAAAAAAAGATACTAGATAGCAATAGCTATTAAAATAGAAGAATATACAATTCAATAAATTACAAACTAACATTCTGTTAGGAAAATATAATTACTCAACTATTATTTGATATAGAAATCCCCACACTCAACCAATGGTTTGTAGACTTTTAGATGACAATATTTTATAATTAATTAAAGGAGGGAAATGAAATGAATCAGATTAAAATTGGAAAATTTATAGCTGAATGTAGAAAAAATAGTAACTTAACTCAAATGCAATTAGCTGAAAAATTAAATATAACAGATAGAGCTATTTCAAAATGGGAAAATGGAAAAGCAATGCCTGATTCATCAATAATGCTAGATTTATGCAAGGAATTAAAAATAAGTGTAAATGAATTGTTAAGTGGGGAGATGATAGATATGAAAAATTATAATAAAATGGCAGAAGAAAATCTATTTAAATTGAACGAAAGTAATGAAAAAAAGAAAAAAATTATATTGAAATCTGCAATAGTGATAGGATTATTAATTTTTATAATTATATTAATACAATTATATTCATATACAAAGCAAATTTCAAAATCAAATCTTAATAATGTACTAGAACAAGCTCAACAAAATCAAGAAATATATATTAAGATTCAGGAATTAGAAGAGAGAGTAAATGAATTAGAAAAGAATGTGTCACATTAATCAGAAAGATAAATTACAATTTTATAGTAATAAAAATCTCCGAAAGATTATACTTTCAGAGATTTTTTCATTTATTTTATAATGGCATCATTTGCAGTAAATCCTTCAAGAGAATTTTCTTTTACTTGAATACAAATGTAAGAAATTGCATTGTTTTTGTTAGCAAAAAATTGTCTTTCTGCTACTGGAGATATTCTTACCCAATCACCAGTAACTAAATTAACTTCTTCGTTGTCAATAATAGCTTTGCCAGAACCACTTATAACATAATAAATTTCTTCATTTTGTTTATGAGAATGAATAAAAGGTACACTTTCTCCTGCTCCAATAGTGTTGATGCTAATTTCAGCACCTGTTAAACCTAATTTTTCGTGTAATTCAACTCTAGGTGCACTTTCTGAACTTACTTTCATAAAATTTGACATTTTAAATTCCTCCTTAAATATTAGTATAATGAATTTATATCAAAGTACATACAATAAAACAAGTACGCACTTTAAAGTAACTACTTGTCAAATTAATAATATGTGATACAATATCAATAAATTAGTAAGGAGTATCAAAATGAGAAATATAAATGAATTACCAGAATGTCCTGTTGCAACTACAATATCTTTAGTAGGAAATAAGTGGAAATTGTTGATAATAAGAAATTTAACAAAAAGAACATGGAGATTTAATGAGTTGCAAAAGTCATTGAATGGAATATCACAAAAAGTATTAACAGATAGTTTAAGGCAATTAGAAAGTGATGGTATTATTTTTAGAAAGGATTATCATACGAATCCACCAAAAGTTGAATATGGAATGACTGATTTAGGATTAGAATTAAGTAAAATGTTAGATATAATGGCTTCATTTGGTGAATTTTACAAATCAAAATTATAATAAATTTAAGGAGAAAGAAAATTGCAATGTATTAAAGATACAATAAAAAATATAAATATAGTAATTGGATGTAGTATAGGATGTTCGTATTGCTATGCAAGAATGAATAATAATAGATTTCATACTATTGATGATTTTAATAAGCCTGTATTTTTTGAAAATAAATTGAAAATGCTTGATAATAAAAGGCATACGGCATATTTACTAACTGGACAAAGTGATTTATCAGGTTGGAATGAAGAATGGAAAGATAAAGTTTTTTCTAAAATGAAAGAAAATGAAAACACGCAATACATTTTTTTAACTAAAAGACCTGAAAATATTAAATTAAAAGAAACTCCTGATAATGGTTGGTTTGGTGTAACAGTTACTTCTTCAAAAGAAAAAACAAGAATTGATTATTTAAGAAATAATATCAAAGCAAAGCATTACCATATTACTTTTGAGCCTATGTTTGATGATGTAGGAAAATTAGATTTAAGTCATATTTCTTGGATTGTAATAGGTACTGAAACAGGTAATAGAAAAGGGAAAATATCATCAAAAAGAGAATGGGTATTTAACATTTACAATCAAGCAAAAGAGAAAAATATACCTGTATTTATGAAAGAAGATTTATTAGGAATTTTAAAAGAAGATGAGTTTGTTCAAGAATTTCCTAAAGAATTTGGATGAATAGAATGATAGATTTAAAAAAAGTTGTAATTAAAGAAAAGAAAGTTGATACAATTCTTACAAAATCAAACTTGCCAATAGCAGGATATTCAATAAATCCTTATGTTGGTTGCCCTTTTGGTTGTGAATATTGTTATGCTACATTTATGAAAAGATTTACAGGACATAAAGAAGATTGGGGAATGTTTTTAGATGTTAAGATGTGGGATAAAATAAAAAATCCTGAAAAATATAAAGGTAAAACAATGATAGTAGGATCTGTAACAGATGGATATAATTATTTTGAAGCAAAATATAAAAGAACAAGAGCATTTTTAGAAGAAATGCAAGGAAGTGAAATAAATTTAATTATAACAACAAAATCTAATTTAGTTACAAGAGATATTGACTTGATAAAAACATATCCTAATCCATTGGTTGCTTGGTCAATAAATACATTAGATGAAGAATTTAAGAAAGATATGGATTCAGCACCAACAATAAAATCAAGAATTGAAGCAATGAAACAAGTTCACGATGCAGGAATAAGAACAACTTGTTTTATTTCTCCAATATTTCCTGGTATTACTGATGTATTTACTATAATAGAAAAAATAAAAGACTTTTGCGACTATATATGGCTTGAAAACTTGAATTTAAGAGGTACATTTAAGCCTACTATAATAAATTATATAAAAGAAAAATACCCTGAATTAAATGATTTGTATAATAAGATTTATACTAAAAAAGATATGTCTTATTGGGAAGGGTTAGATAAAAAAGTACAAGAGTATGCAGATAAAAATGGATTTATGTATGTTATAGATGAAGAACCATTTTTAAAAAATCCTACTGGAAAACCTATAATAATAAACTATTTTTATCACGAAAAAATAAGACAATTATCAAAGAATAAATAGTAATTTTTAAAGAAATATTCAAAAATACAAATTACAAGTTATCGCACAAATTATAACAATTCAACTAATCGTTGATAAAGAAAAATACCCCACTCAACG
>OLOD01000029.1_pt1 | contig 100923 bp, 99 predicted proteins | sample 1671921 | NCBI WGS metagenome assembly OLOD01 (sample SAMEA3136626, study PRJEB25190) | human gut metagenome | biome: human gut; feature: human-associated habitat; material: faeces | place: Austria | collected 2013
CTTAACCCAACATCTCACGACACGAGCTGACGACAACCATGCACCACCTGTCTCGATGTCCCGAAGGATTTCACACATCTCTGTGCTATGCATCGGATGTCAAGACCTGGTAAGGTTCTTCGCGTTGCTTCGAATTAAACCACATACTCCACTGCTTGTGCGGGCCCCCGTCAATTCCTTTGAGTTTCAACCTTGCGGCCGTACTCCCCAGGTGGATTACTTATTGTGTTAACTCCGGCACGGAAGGGGTCAGACCCCCCACACCTAGTAATCATCGTTTACAGCGTGGACTACCAGGGTATCTAATCCTGTTTGCTACCCACGCTTTCGTGCCTCAGCGTCAGTTAAAGCCCAGCAGGCCGCCTTCGCCACTGGTGTTCCTCCCCATCTCTACGCATTTCACCGCTACACGGGGAATTCCGCCTGCCTCTACTTCACTCAAGCTCTACAGTTTCAAATGCAGTTTATGGGTTGAGCCCATAGATTTCACATCTGACTTGCAAAGCCGCCTACGCACCCTTTACACCCAGTAAATCCGGACAACGCTTGCTCCCTACGTATTACCGCGGCTGCTGGCACGTAGTTAGCCGGAGCTTATTCATTAAGTACCGTCAAATTTCGTCCTTAATAAAAGAAGTTTACAATCCGAAAACCTTCATCCTTCACGCGGCGTTGCTGCGTCAGGGTTGCCCCCATTGCGCAATATCCCCCACTGCTGCCTCCCGTAGGAGTCTGGGCCGTGTCTCAGTCCCAATGTGGCCGTTCAACCTCTCAGTCCGGCTACCGATCGCGGTCTTGGTGAGCCGTTACCTCACCAACTAACTAATCGGACGCGAGTCCATCTTCAAGCGATAAAATCTTTGATATCAGAACCATGTGGTTCCGATATGTCATGCGGTATTAGCATTCTTTTCAGAATGTTATCCCCCTCTTGAAGGCAGGTTACTCACGCGTTACTCACCCGTCCGCCACTAAACTAAATCAAATTCATTCCGAAGAAATCTTTCAAAACAGTTCCGTTCGACTTGCATGTGTTAGGCACGCCGCCAGCGTTCGTCCTGAGCCAGGATCAAACTCTCGTTTAAATGGTTATATTTAAGCTTTCGCTCTTATATACTCGATTGTTTGTTAGCTCTAATTACTAACTGACTTCTCTTCGTAATTTTTATCCGAATTTCTGTCATAAAAAACTCAATAGTTTTACATTTGCAAAGCAAATGTTTGACATAAAACCTGCACTATTTATCTTTCAATGTACATGCTCTCTTGCGACAGCTTGTTTATTCTATCACATCGTTTTCAGTTTGTCAAGACTTTTTTAAAAGTTTTTTGAAAAAGTTTTTAACTTCTTCTCAACCCGAACACTTCTCTTCCCGTGTTCTTTAGCCCTCTCAACTGACGACTTGATTATTATACACTCTATTACCCCTTTTGTCAACACTTTTTTTCAACTTTTTTCATCTTTTTTTATTTTTCTTTTTGCTACACTATATATTGTGGATTACTTTCTGTCATATATACTATTCATGCTATAAAAGCAAAAAATATGCCGACTTCCGTCGGCATATTTCATATTAATCTTGTTTTTCTTCTTTTTTCTTTTCTTTGAAAACCATCTTAAGCAAATCAATACCGATTATCATATTTTCGGTAAACGGATTAATTACAACCGCCTCAACAGGATTCTTTTCATCATACACTACTGTAACGCATTGCTCGAAGTTAAGTTTCAATAATACACCCGACGGTGACTTTTGAACCATAGATTCTTCATCAGTAAATATAGGTAGAAATACCTTCTTATCCGTACTTGTCAAAAATGCCGGGTTAAATACAGTTCCCTCTTTCAATCTTACATTACCGTTTTCAAGTTTTTCAAACGGATCTTCCACATTACATACTGACGGAAGCAAAAACTTTCTGCCTGACAGCATTTTTAATACAGCAATCAAATTCTGTTGATTTCTTTCTTGTTTAAATGCTTTCACCTTTGATTTAAAAACTTCATTTTCAAAAGCTATGTCGTCTTTAGGTTCTTGTTGCGGTTGCTCTTCCGCTTTTTCTTCTTTGTTGCCGCTCATGATTTCATCATAAGCCTTGGATATTTCGTCCTTTAGTTCATTATCCTCTTGAGTTGAAACTTTTTTCGTTTCTTCTTTTTTGTTCTTTTTAAATATTGCCATTTTTCAATCCTCACTATTTATCATATTACTTCTATTATACATATTAACAAATAGTTTGTCAATGACAAAAAAGTTTTACGCCTCCGGCATTACTATTGCGGCAATAATATAGGCAAGCACACCTGTACCGAATGCAAGACACGATAACAATACCACACCCAATCTTACCAAAGTGGAATCAATATTGAAATATTCGGCAATACCGCCGCACACGCCACATATTTTTCTGTCAGTTGAACTTCTAAACAGTTTCTTCATTATAATCACCCTCCATATTATCTATTCCGAATTCTTTAAAGAAATCATTTATATCATTATAATCATCATACATATTATTCGGCTCTATTCTTGTTTCGACGTTAATTCCAATTCCGCGAAGTGCTTTTTCAACATCAGCGCCCATCACAACACCGCTTGCACACAAAGCAATTCCGAGTGCAACCGACACAGCACAGATAATAAGTACAACTTTTGTTATAGTCTTTCTCATTTTGTCCTCCTTATCCATCACGCTTTTTTATTAAAAAGTCTTGAGCCTAAAGCAACGATTTTTCTGATTATCCACGGAAACAGTTTTATGCATACAACCACAGTCGCCCAAGCTATAAACAATCCCAAGCCGAAGAATATACATCCAACACCTATTTGCATAACCATATTTGCAAATCCCGCGTGAGCAAAAAAGCTTTTAAGTATCATTCCCGCACCGCCGAGCCACATTGAAACACCGCTGAAAAATGCAAACGGAAAAATACACAATATACCGAATATTATCGCTACCGCAAAAAATCCGACTGCTATTGCCAACGGTATAAGTATCGGCGACAATAATATAAGAATAATTATCAATGCCCATATTCCGACACCGTTTTTCTTTGGCGGTTTAATGTTTGCGTTGCTGTTTGCTACGTGCGTTCTGTAATAATTTTGTGCCGCATATTTAGGACTTCCGAATCTTTCAATCACTTTTTCGTCCGCCTCACTGCCGTTGAAATATGATTCAAAATATTTTTCGGCTTTTATTACTTCTTCATACGGCATAAATCCAAGTTCTTTTTTGATTTCGTCTAAAAATTCTTCCTTAGTCATTAAGCCTCATCCCTTTCATTAAATCCAATTTTGACGTTACCCATTCCGCATTTTACATTAATATTATGCAACGCGCCGATATTGTTATCCAACTTACTTCCTGCACCATGAATTTTCGTGCCGCCAATATCAACGCATCCCATACCTGCCGTTGCCGACATATTAAAGTTGTCTGCACTGTTTGTAAGTGTTAGTGTTACATTACCCATTCCGCAGTCAACATTCACGTCACCGTTCATACTGCAACTGCCGACTATGTCACCCATTCCGCACTTCATATTCAAATGCTGAGAATACATATTTTTAATTTCACATTTTCCCATACCGACTTCAACTTTTGTATTATCGGCTGACAATCCCGACACAAGAATATTTCCGGCGGTTAATTTCATAACAGCTTTCTTTGCGTGAAATCCCTTTGGTATTATTATAGAAACAACCCCGTTTCCATTATTTCCGATAGTCTTTGAACCCTCAACTGTCCAAGTATTGTTTGCAATATAACTTTTAACCTTTACTTCACCGGCTGACATTGTATCAACAGCAAAGCTGTCTCCTGTTCTGAATTCAAAATTTCCTGCTTTCAAGTCAAGATATATGTTTTCAATATCGGAGCAAGTTTGAACTGTTGCATTTGAAACAGCAATTCGTTGATTTGTCTTGTTGCCGAGAAATTTTATAAGCAATACTATTACCACAACAAGAATTACAATTCCGGTTATCCCCGGAAGAGCGTTTCTTATCATATTTAATACAGGTACGCCAAACCCAACCGCCAATATACATACAAGCACTGTTTTCCAAGAAATTTGGTTATTGTGTTTTGTACTTTCATCATTAACGTTTTTTCTGTCGTAATACTCATTTTTAAACTCTTCCGCCACTTTATGCGGAGTACCCATTTCCGCAATCACTTTCTCTTCGTCATCTCCGGCGTCATTGATATATTCATCATAATAACGAATAGCGTCATCAAGCTCATCCTTCGGAAGAAAACCAAGCTCACGCCTTAACGCCGCAAGAAATTCCGTTTTATTCATCATCTATCACTCCCTCAAATATATTTGTTATAGTCGCTTTGTAGTTCTGCCATTCGTCACGGTACATATCAAGCTGTTTCCGACCTCTGTCTGTTATCTTGTAATAACGCCTGTTTCGTCCGGAATACTCTTTGTCATAAATTTCGAGACAATCGTCCTTTTGCAATCTGCGGAGAACAGGATATAAAGTAGATTCCGATACATCAAGTTCGTTTTTTAAAACTCTTGTTATTTCATATCCGTAAGTGTCCTCTTTTTTCACTATCGCAAGTACGAGTGCGTCAAGCAGTGCCGCATTAATATTAAATATCATATATTCACCGCCTTTTATTGTTTTATTTATAATATGTTTTAATTTAATAATATTATATATCGTATAATATTATTTGTCAATAGTATATTATTTTTTTATTTATATATTGCAAACTTATTGAAAATTAGATATAATAGAAGTGTAAAATAAAAGAAAGAAGGTAAATTTCAAATGAAAATTGCTTTAATTAACGAAAACAGCCAAGCTGCAAAGAATGGCGTTATTGTTGAAACACTAAAGAAAGTTGTTGAACCTCTTGGACACGAAGTATTTAACTACGGTATGTACTCAGCTGACGATGCAGAACAACTTACATATGTACAAATCGGTATTCTTGCCGCAATACTTCTAAACTCAGGTGCGGCTGACCTTGTTATCACAGGTTGTGGTACAGGCGAAGGTGCTTGCCTTGCTTGTAACGCATTCCCAGGTGTACTTTGCGGTCACGTTGTAGATCCGACAGACGCTTATCAGTTTACACAGGTTAATAACGGTAACTGTATCGCAATGCCTTTCGCAAAAGGCTGGGGTTGGGGTGCTGAGCTTAACCTACAATATGTGTTTGAAAAACTGTTCGTTGAAGAATGGGGCGGCGGTTATCCTAAAGAAAGAGCAGTTCCTGAACAGAGAAATGCTAAAATTCTTAACGAAGTTAAAAAGGTTACTCACAGAGATCTTCTTGATATTCTTCCTAACCTTGATCAAGAACTTGTTAAGGGTGCTGTTGCAGGTAAGCAATTCAAAGACTTGTTCTTCGCTAACTGCAAGTGCGATAAGATTGCCGAATACGTTAAGACAATCGTTGATTAATTTTGCTTTGAAACAGGTGTGCAACGCATACCTGTTTTTTTGTTTGCGGATTTTTATATTGCCACCACTCCGTCACTTCGTGACACCTCTCCTCAAGGAGAGGCTTTCAAAAGGCTCCCATCGAGGGGAGCTGTCAACGCAGTTGACTGTGGGGTGGCTCCACTATTTTTTCGGTTATCTCGCTCAACGGGCGACCAATGGTCGCCCCTACATATTTTCTTCATACTGTCTAAAATAATACACATATAGCTTCGTAAGCAAGGGCGGTCATTGGCCGCCCTTAAACTCACTTCGTACGGAACATCAAGGTGCTGTCCCCTGCTTTCAACTTTACCACACCAAAATACATACAAAAAAGCGGTCGTTTCCGACCGCTTAAATCACTTTGACAACCTATCAAATTCTTTAAAATAATCTCTCGTTTCTTTCGCGACAACACCGCTAAGTGCGATAAGTGCGATTACATTTGGTATCGCCATAAGTCCGTTGAAAATATCTGCAATAGTCCAAACAGCCGCAACAGTAAGGTACGGACCGATGAACACTGCAAGTACATATATCCATCTATAAACCTTAACAACAGTTTTATTTCTGTTTGATAGGTATTCAAGACAACGTTCGCTGTAATAGTCCCAACCAAGAATTGTTGTAAATGCAAAGAATGCAAGACAAATCATAAGAACAAATGATGACACAACCGATGGGAACGGAAGACCGCTTTGGAATGCGACTGTCGTTATCGCAACACCCTTTAAGTCAGGATTTGCCCAAGAACCTGCAATTACGATTGCAAGACCTGTCATTGTACAAATAACGATAGTATCAATAAATGTACCTGTCATTGAAACAAGACCTTGACGAACTGTATCCTTAGTTTTTGCCGCAGCTGCCGCAATCGGAGCAGAACCAAGACCTGCCTCGTTCGAGAATATACCTCTTGCAACACCGTTTTGCATTGCAGCCATCATTGCACCAAGTACACCTCCGGCAACCGCTCTGATTCCCTGTATGCCGTCACCGTATCCAAACGCACCTTGAACAATTTGCACAATCGCATCAGGAATTTTTGTAACATTGCAAAGTAACAACAACACAGCAAATACAACATAAAGCACTGCCATAAACGGTACAACAACTTGTGATACATTAGCAATTCTCTTGATACCGCCAATAATAACAAGTGCCGTGCATACCGTTACAATAAGACCGGCAATTACAACTACCCAAGAAATATCTCTGCCGAACAAATGAATTGCCCAGCTTGTATTCGGGTCAAAGAAATTAGTAACCGCACTTGCGATACCGTTTACCTGTGTAAAAGTACCTATACCCATAAGACCTACACAAACACCGAAAAATGCAAAAATCTTTGCAAGCCACTTCCACTTTTTACCCATACCGTTTTCTATGTAATAGAAAGGTCCGCCGAGAACGTGACCTTCTTCATCTATAGTACGATACTTAATAGCCAAGAAACCCTCGGTATACTTTGTAGCCATTCCGAAAAATGCCGCTACAATCATCCAGAACAACGCACCCGGGCCGCCTGCCGCAAGAGCAGTTGCAACACCGACAATATTACCTGTTCCGATAGTCGCCGAAAGTGCCGTACACAAAGCACCGAAACTCGTAACTTCGCCCTCTCCGCCTTCTTCGTTTTTAACCATAAACTTCAAAGCCTTACCAAGGTGTCTTACCTGCAATCCTCTTACTCTGATTGTAAGATAAATACCTGTAAGAATTATCAATACAATAAGCGGAACTCCCCATACAAATCCGTCGATTTTATTTAAAATCTCGCCGAACGTCTTAAAACCTTCACCTGTCATTTTCCTTATCAATCCTTCCTTTTTACAAAAATACAATAAAATTTTATCACATATCGCAAAGATTGTCAATTAACGATATTTCCAAAACATTCAAACACATTTTATGCAACTTTAACGTAATAAAGTGCAAAACAAAAACAGTATCTTTGAGGAAAGATACTGTTTTTAAATCATTTCTATGAAAAACTGTCCGAAAGACAATTATTCATACGGGTCTTGGACCGTATTAGTTGTTTTGTTTTGCGAAACATTCACTGCAATATACAGGCTTGTCGTTTCTCGGTTCAAAAGGAACTTTGTCAACCTTACCGCAAGATGCACAAACTATTTCATACATCTCCTTGTTTTGACGCATACTGTTCTTTCTTGCCTGACGACATTCCTTACAACGCTGAGGTTCATTTTCAAAACCCTTTTCAGCGTAAAATTCCTGTTCTCCGGCTGAGAATGTAAATTCCTTACCGCAATCCTTACATACTAATGTCTTGTCTTCGTACATTGTTTTTACCTCACTTTGGTTATTTGTTTGTTTTCTGCCTTCAATAAATCCCCTCGTTGCCCTCACGCAAAGTGCTTTCAAGTTTTTTCTTAATACGTTGGACGGCATTGTCAACCGCTTTCGTATCTTTTCCCAACTTTTCCGCAATTTCCTGATAGGAAAGCCCCTCAAGATAATATACAAGCACTTCTGTTTCAAGCTTGCTGAGTACTTTATTGATTTTATACTCCATACCATCCATATTCTCTCGATCAATCAATATGGCCTCAGGGTCTTGAAGCTCACTGAACGCTATGATGTCAAGCAAGGTTGTATCGCTGTCATCGTCATAAGTATTCTTATCAAGTGATACATAAGAATTTAAGGGAAGGTGTTTTTTTCTCGATGCCGCTTTAACGGCAGTTATAATGTGCCTTGTCACGCATACTCCCGCAAAGACTTTAAAAAACGGAAATCTGTCGCCGTCAAAATCCATAACGGCTTTGTACAGTCCTATAAGTCCCTCCTGAATAATATCGTCATCATCGGCACCGGCAAGAAAATAAGGTTTTGATTTTGCATAAACAAGATTTTTATATCTCGACAATATCGCCTCCAAAGCTTCGTTATCACCGTTTTGAGCGGCTTTAACAAGTTCTTCGTCCGATAACGTCTTTAGATTTTTTCTTTCCGTTTCCAATACCGTCACCTATTCTTCCCTCTGATATAAGTACAAACCGTAGTATATCATTTTAATTCCAAAAAGTCAAGGAATATTTGTAAAACCTGCAAAAATATTTTATTTCTAATTTATAATTATACAACACTTTTCACAATGCGACATTTTATTTCAAAAGTGAGCAAAAAAATGACTGCCGATAAACCGACAGTCATTTTCGTTAGCAGTACATATCCTTGTATGCCGCAATACAATTCTTAATAACTTCTTTTGCCTCGTCCGGACCAAGCACCTCATTTACAACAGTTTCCTTACCCTCAAGAGATTTATACACTCTGAAGAAGTGAGAAATTTCACTGAAAGTATGTTGAGGTAATTGGTTAATATCCTTAAATTCCGCATATGACGGGTCATTAAACGGAATTGCAATTATCTTTTCATCGACTTGGTCATCATCAATCATTTTCATAACACCAATCGGATAACATTCAACAAGCGTCATCGGAACTATTGATTCCTGACAAAGTACAAGAACGTCAAGCGGGTCATTATCCGCCGCATACGTTCTCGGAATAAATCCGTAGTTTGCAGGATAGTGAGTTGATGTGTAAAGTACGCGGTCAAGGCGCAAAAGTCCTGTTTCCTTATCCATTTCATACTTGTTTTTAACGCCTTTCGGAATTTCGATTACTGCCATAAATTTTTCAGGTGAAATTCTTCTTGGGTTAATATCGTGCCAAATGTTAGACATACCTTATCTCTCCTTTTTATCATTTTTTAGACTGTATTATAACAGTTTTTGTTTCTTGGTCCCATTCAACGGTACAATCAAGCGATTCGCTTACCGCTCTTAAAGGTACCATTGTTTTATCATTCATAAGTTGCGCAGGCTCGTTAAGTTCCGGTTGTTTTTCGCCGTTCACATAAAATTCCTTGCTGTTTATTGTCATTGTTATAGTTTTATCTGCCGTTTTTGCAATAATTTGTTGCACACCGTTTTCATCAACCCATTCAACTTCTGCATTCAATGCCTCGAAAATCGTACGCATAGGCACAAGTGTAGAGTCATTTTTTATAACAGGGTCTTGCGTCGGGAACTGCAAAGTCTGACCGTCAAGAACTACAGTCACAATATCAGGCTTTTTGCTAAGCTCGCTCAAACTGCTGTAATCTTCAAACAGCACAACAGGCTTTTCGTCAAATCTTACACCCTTTGCACGAATATAACTTTTCTGACTTGCATTGCTTTCAATATGAGAAATTCTGAAATCATCTTGATCCTTTAAATTATCTCTGTTTGAAATTTGATTTTGAGTTAAATTATCCGTATTGTTTTTATCGTCACCAAACCACATTCTGTCATATGACGCAACGAATGCATCCGGAATATTGCTTTCTGTCAAAGCCGCTCTTGCCGCCGCAACCGAATCCTTATAATTATCAGGATTCATAACAGTCTGCAATCCCTCACCCAACGTATATGAATAATATGTTTTACCGTTTGCCCAAACATTTTCTTCACGGCCGTCCTCATTTACAGTCTTTTCGATTTTTACTTTCGGCTGTAATTCGTCCGTATCGGGATCAAGCATATACATTTGAAGAAGATATGTCGTATCGACACTGCTGAACGTTTCAACACCTATATATTTCTTATTTCCGACAGGGATAGTAAAAACGTTTGCATAAGAATTACCGTAATTTGCAATTAAATCGGTATCTATCGAGCCAAGGAACGTAACACCGTTTTCGCTGCCTTGATAAACCGATACACCGCTGCTTTCAACAGTAATAAGTTCATTGTCAAAGTCCATATCTATATCATCGTAAAATGCAGAGATAAGTCCCGAAAAATAATTATTTACATTGTCATATTCATTTTCGTGACCGGCAAATGACGCCGCAAAATCACAATAACCGACCTGAGGGCCAATCACTGTCGAAATAAACTTATTATAAGCATATATGTTATCTTTTGCAAATGCACTTGTGCCTAAAAGCATTGCACCTGCAAGTACCGCACTGACCGTTTTTTTTAATTTCATAATTAAACTACCCCTTCTTCGGGACATTTATCACAATCCCGACTTTAAATCTTTTATTTTTGCACGAAGATTATTAATTCTTTCTTCTACACTCTCACCGGTTGCAATAGACTTAACGATTGCACTGCCGACAATAGCACCGTCGAAATATTTTGTAAGTTCCTTAACCTGCCTGCCGTTTGAAACACCAAATCCCACGCAAGCCGGAACGTCAGTATATTTCTTTATCGTTCCCACAAATTCATCAAAATTTGTGACAAATGATGATTTCTCACCCGTAACGCCGAGTGAAGAAATACAATACAAAAATCCTTTTGCGTCTTTCGCAATATTTTTAATTCTGTCTTTTGAAGTCGGTGATACAAGGCTTATCTGATATACACCGTATTTTTCGGTATATTCCTTGATTTCATCACTTTCTTCATAAGGCAAATCGGGAATAATAAGTCCGTCGACGCCTGTTTCCTGACAACGTTTAAAGAATTTTTCAATTCCGTATTGTACCATTACATTATAGTAAAGCAAAAATACCATAGGTACTTCCACATTATTTCTGATTTTTCGGACAAGTTCAAACACCTTGAAAATATCCACACCTTGCGCCAAAGCTCTTTCATCGGCACGCTGAATTACAGGACCGTCCGCCGCAGGATCCGAAAAAGGTACGCCCAATTCAATAAGGTCAACGCCCTCCTCCTGCATTGTGTATATAGCCTTTTCACTCACTTCCATATTAGGGTCGCCTACCGTCAAAAATGTAATAAGTGCCTTTCTGCCATCTGCTTTCACCTTAGCAAATCTCTCGTCTATTCTATTCATTCTCATAACTCCTCACTGTCTCTATAAATTTCTTTATCTTCTGTTCATCTTTAAAACCGTCCGTTTCAACCGAAGAAGAAATATCCACTCCGACAGGCTTAAAAATATTAATACCCTCTATAACATTTTCGGTTTTAATTCCTCCGGCAAGCATAATCGGCTTATCGGTCTTTATACTACCGCTGCCGTGCCAGTCAAAAGTTTGACCGCTGCCACCGTACTCTTTATCAGTATACTTGTCTAAAAGCAGTCTGTCAACCCCTTTTACATCATAAATATCTTCTCCGTCACGCACTCTTACGGCTTTCCAAATTTCACATTTGCAGTCAAGGTTTGAAATATACTCATCGTTTTCATCTCCGTGAAGCTGAACAACGTCAAGCTTTGCTGCCTGTACCGCCTCATTTATCTTTTCATACGTTGCATTGACGAACACACCGACTTTTTTTATATCCTTATCAAGATTTTTCGTGATTTCAGCAACCGTTTCGGGTGTGACTTCACGTTTGCTCTTTGCGAATATAAAACCAATGTAATCGGGTTTGTACTTATTAATTATATCTATATCTTCCTTACGGCGAATACCGCATATTTTAATTTCCATATCTCAAATTATCAACAGCTTTTTTTATATCCTTTTCACGCATAAACGCCTCACCGATAAGTGCAGCATCAAACTTTAATCCTCTCAGATATTCAAAGTCACTGTGTTTCCTTATCGCACTTTCCGCAACCTTTACTTTACCGTCGGGTATCAGCGGTAAAAGTCTTTCGCACGTAGTTATATCCTCGTCAAACGTCTGAAGATTTCTGTTGTTTACACCTATTATCCTGCCGTATTCAACCGCTCTTTTGACTTCTTCTTCGTTGTGCGTTTCAACAAGCACATCAAGTCCGATACTGTCTGCCAAAGCGTGAAACTTCTTGTATTCCGCATCAGTCAGTGCCGCCAATATAAGCAAAATTGCGTCCGCACCGTACAGTTTAGCCTCATATATCTGATACTCGTCAACCGTAAAATCCTTGCGAAGTACGGGAATGCTGAAATTACTTTTAATATCCTTAACAAATTCTATATTGCCTTTAAAATATTCAGGCTCGGTAAGTACCGACATTGCTTGAATATTGCATTTGTCATATTCTTCGGCAATCTTCATATGGTCAAAATCTCCGCGTATAAGTCCCTTTGACGGCGATGCTTTTTTTATTTCCGCAATAATTGAAACATCATCAATCGACATAAGTCCGTTTTTGAAATTCGGTGCTTTAAGTTCCGCTTTATCCAAAGCCTTTAAAAGCCCACTTGGGCTTAAATTTTCTTTCGCCTTCGCTACTCTGATTTTCGTAGATGCAATAATTTTATCAAGTATCATATCAAATTCCGCAGCCTTTCTTCTTAATTAAATTTCTTAGTTTCAGCCACAAATTCGTTTACTTTATCCATAACATTACCGCTGTCAATAGTCTGTTTTGCGATTTCGACAGCCTCTTTGTATGAATCTGCTTTACCGCCGATATATATACCTGCCGCACTGTTAAGAACGATAATGTCGCGTCTTGCACTCTTTTCGCCGTTAAAAATACTTTTTGCGATTTCGGCATTTTCCTTACCGTCACCGCCGGTAATATCGCTTGCATCCGCATATTCGATACCGTAATCGTGCGGATCGATTTCATACACGACAATCTTACCGTCAATAATTTCGTTTACCAATGTTTTACCCGTAACCGTAATTTCGTCCATACCGTCACTGCCGCAAACAATCATAGCGCGTTTAACGCCCATTTCACTCATTACCTTAGCAAAAACGCTGACTTTTTCAGGTGAGAAAACACCTATAACCTGTCTTGATGCATTTGACGGATTTGAAAGCGGACCAAGCATATTGAATATAGTTCTGATACCGATTTCTTTTCTGATAGGTCCTACATTTTTCATTGCCTTATGGAACTTCATAGCATTCATAAAGCCCATACCTGTTTCATTTATACATTGCTCAACCTGTTTCGGCTCAAGCATAATGTTTGCACCGAGTGCCTCAAGCAAATCGGACGCACCGCTCTTTGAAGATGCAGCTCTGTTACCGTGCTTTGCCACAGTCACACCTGCCGCCGCACAAACAAACATTGATGTTGTCGATATGTTAAACGAATTAGCACCGTCACCGCCCGTTCCGACAAAGTCTATGTACTCATCAGTATCAAGCTTGACGCTGCCGCCCTTTGACTTCATCATTTCCGTACAACCGACAATCTCGTCTACCGTTTCGCCTTTCATGCGAAGTGCCGTCAAAAATGCCGACACCAACACAGGTGACGCTGTACCCTCAAGCATCATATCCATTGCTTTTGCAGCCTCTTCACGCGTAAGATTTTGTCCTTCTGTTACTTTTTTTAATAGTTCTTTCATAATTATAGTCCTCCTCTAATCTCAAGCAAAATGTAAAAGAAAAGCCCGTTTTTGACCAAAACGAGCGTAATATCCCTATAAAATATAAAACATCTTTTTAATTTTGCTCATCTCGTCTAATCTAAATTTATTATAGCATAGCATAACAAAAAATGCAATACCGGAAAATCGAATTTTCTACATTATTTTTTTCAAATTCCCCTTGTAATATTTGTTTAAATATTGTATAATAAATGTATTAATAAAATAGGGGTGAAAAACTTAATGAAAAGTTTCGATATAAAAACAAAAATTTATTTCGGTGACAATGCACTTGACAGACTTGCAGACCTTCCTTATAAGAAAGCGCTTATCATCACAGACCCGTTTGTTGTAAAGAGCGGTATGCTACAGATGATTACATATCGTTTGAACGACGGTTATACTGAATTTGACGTATTTTCAGACGTTGTTCCGGACCCACCGATTGAAAAGATTTCTCTTGGTGTTAAGGCAATGCTTGACTATGATCCTGACGTTGTTATCGCAATCGGCGGCGGCAGTGCCATTGACAGTGCAAAATCAATTCGTGAATTTGCAACAAGAGCATCTCAAAAAGAAGTTGCACTTATCGCTGTTCCTACAACTTCCGGTACAGGCAGTGAAGTTACAAGTTTTGCCGTTGTATCTGATCCGGCAAATGATATAAAATATCCGCTTGTATCAGACAGTATGTTGCCGACAGAGGCTATTTTGGACGCCGACCTTGTAAAGAGTGTTCCGGCAAACATAACAGCCGACACAGGTATGGATGTACTTACTCACGCAATCGAAGCATATGTAAGTATCAACAACAACGAATTTTCAGCCGCACTTGCAGAAAAGTCAATCGAGATATGCGGTACTTTCCTACTTCGTTCATATCTTGACAATAACGATACACACGCAAGAAAGAAAATGCACGTTGCGTCATGTCTTGCAGGTCTTGCATTTAACAGTGCATCACTTGGTCTTAACCACGGTATTGCTCACGCAATCGGTGCTAAGTTCCACATTCCGCACGGCAGAGCCAATGCAATGTTACTTCCTCACGTTATCGAATACAACTCAGGAATTAACAAACATTCAAGAAGTCAAAGCCACTATCCTAAGTGCGTTGAAAAGTATGTAAACATTGCTAAACTTCTTGGTGTAAATAACTTCAATGAAATCACAACAGTTCGCGCTCTTGTAAGCTGGATTCAGTTTATGTTAAAGGAAATGAACGTTCCTGTTTCGGTTTCACAATGCGGTGTTGACAGAACAGAATACTTCAATGCAATCGACTCAATGGCTGAAAAAGCTCTTGCAGACGCTTGTACAGCAACAAACCCTCGCGTACCTACGAAGGAAGAAGTTGTTCAAATTCTTGAACATTTATACGAATAATATTATAAATACAACAAATTCGGGCGTGCTTTTTAACACGCCTATTTTTGTAAAAACTATTATATTGGGAGGATTTTCGTATGAATCAAATCAATCGAAAAAGCAAAATATCCTCGTTTTTTGAACTGCTTTCTTCACATTGTGAATATATTATGACTTTCGCTTTGGGATTGCTTATGATTGTTCAACGATTTTTAAGCGGAGTATACAAGCCTGTTATGGACGACTGGTTTCTGTACGGTGATTTGTATAAAGGTATATCAAACCGACTTGCAAACTTTTCAATTCCGAATGAAAAGTTTGCAATACGCCCGCTCGCAGGAGTGTTTGACTGTTTCGTAAACGCACCGTTGTTTAATCATTTGTGGATTGTCGAATTGTTTTTGACATTTTCACTGCTTTTCGGTTCATTTCTGATTATAAAAGCACTTCGCAGAAACAATTTTGCAAGCGGCGGATTCTTCTTGTGCCTTGTGTGCCTTTTTCCTGTCGGACTTGAGGCTACTTATTGGATTGCCGCCGCAACAAGAGTTGTATATTCACTGCTGTTTATAGGTTGTGCCACACTTTCGCTTGATTACTGTTATAAATCGGATAAAGTGAAATTTTTAGTTATGTTTGCCGTATTCGGTATGCTCAGTGTATGTTTTTACGAACCGGCAATAGTGGTTTATATCATACTTACGCTTTTCATTGTTTGGAACAATTATAAGAATAAAAAAGATTTGCTTCCGCTTGCAATAATGGCGGCACATATAGCAATTATCGGAATTTACTACATTTTAAATTCCGGTTCCGGCGAAATAGAATCGCGAGGCGGTTTTCTTGAAACAGACATATTGGAGCATACCGCACTCGTTACCGATTATACGAAAAATATATTCACCGATTTTACAAATTCAATATTCAAAAACGGTTACGATAAAGGTATGATTATCGTTTTCGGCGGTCATAAATTTATAAAAATATTACTTATCGCAATATTTTCGATTATATTCGGTTTATTTTCGGCTGTATGTATTAAAAAGCGTAAATTTTCTTGGAAAATACTTGTGCTTGGAATTGTGATGTTTTTCGGTGGACTTTCACTAAACTACATTCTCGGTTCTGACAGAATACCGTTAAGACTTGTATTTTTCGCATATCTTGGAATAGGTATAGTAATTGATGAACTTATAGTTCTTTTACCGCTATCGTTTAGCAGAATTTTATGTGCGGTTTTACTTACAGTTTCGGCATTTTCATTTACAGTTACAGGTATCGGTGAAGTGAGCGATTATCAAAAAACATCTGACATTGACGTCGCTCTTACATCACAGCTTATAAACCTTGACACCAAAGAGAATATCACGAATACAGACAAAAACGTATATGTATTCAGCGGTCAGCATTACTATGATGAAACAAAATGTGTAAGCTGGCTCGATCATATAAGAGGCGTCAGCGGTAATTATGCTGATTTTACAGGTTGTATGCGACATATCACCGGTGCTGCGAATACAAATAACGTTATGCCTTTCACTTACGGAGATATTCATAAACTTAAACCGTTTATTGATATTGAGGGTGTTTGCAATTTTTATAATATAGAATATGACAGAACAATCGTTCCCGTAAAACTCGTAGCAGACGGCGATAACTACATCATTAAACGCAATGATGATTCAATAGTCGGTACATTGACAAAAGTTGACGATGTCTCATATCAATTCTTTAATTAAAAAAGCGACTGACAGTCGCTTTTTTAATACTCTCATTTTGTGCAATCCTTCGTACAGGCGACCATCGGTTGCCCTAAACCTACAATATATTCTCCAACTTAAACTTATAATTTTTCGGCAAATGTTCAAACAAAAAACCAAGCACACGACAATGTGAAACTGCGTCTGTTTGCTCCCCGCCGTTAATATACCCCTCCACTTCTGATATATTCATTTCAATTTTATCAAAATCCTCGTGATTGCCTGTTGCGGCAAGTACAGTACTATTTTCGTCAAGATACTGTACAAGTTTTTCGATTTCATCACCGGCACTTTCATAATCGCCGTCATACAAATACGCCATAACTCTGTCATTAATCTCCCCCAGTTCTCTCGACACTTTATCAATATGGTTTGTATATGCAACACTTCCTGCCACAATAACCGCCGCAATAACCGCTGACGCTATAACTCCTTTCATTTTCTCCATTCCCCTTTTAACTGTATAAATAATTCGTCCTCTGCGTCAAGTGACGCAACAAATATCTCTTTTACATCTTTAATATTACGTTTTTTCAACTCCTTTGTAAGCCAAATGTGGTCTTTTTTCGCGCGAGTCAATTCACCCTCGTTAAGTGTTCCGTCCGACACGATAACACAAGGCAATCCGTCGTGACGAACATTTTCAAGCTGTAAATCCTCCACCGTCACAGGCCTTGCTTTATCTTTCGGTATAACGCTCAATTTACCGCTTGTTTCCAAAACCGCCACCGCCACATCGGATATATCGTGACAACCGTTAAGGCGAAGTTCCTCAAGCAAATCATTGATATTAAACCGAAGTTTTTTCAACTCGGCTTCATTTATGCACCCGTCATACACGACAATACTCGGCTCACCGCTCAAAAACTTGCGAATATTTTTACTTTTAAGGCTCAAATATGACATCATAACTTCTGCAACAATCAAAGTCAGCACAGGAATAATCCCCGACAAAAGAGGTATATCAATAGCCTGCATAGGCACAGACGCCAAATCGGAAATCATTATAGCGACAACAAGCTCCGACGGCTGCAACTCCCCAAGCTGTCTTTTACCCATTATACGCATAGCGGCAATAACCATACCGTACAAAATCAAAGTTCTAACAACAAGTATAAGCATATTTCACCTCAGACATTTTCTTTTGTGTATTATTCTCTTTAAACACAATATTTATGTATTTCACTTTACTTTCACGCGTTAAAGTGGTATAATTAAACTATATTTTGTAATGCACACTATCGGCTCGCAGATATATGTGCATTAGTGATTTATTGTGAGCAGAAAGGTTACTGATAACAAATGAAAGAAATAAATGACGAACGAATTGACACGCTTTTCAAAGCAGTTCTTGAATTAAAAACCGTTGATGAATGCAGAAGATTTTTTACTGATTTATGCACTATTTCGGAACTTAAATCAATGAGTCAGCGTATGGAAGTCGCACTTATGCTTAAAGACAAAAATGTCTATACGGACATTGCCGCAAAAACAGGTGCGTCAACCGCAACAATCAGTCGCGTAAACAGATGTATAAATTACGGCTCAGACGGCTACAATTTAGTAATTGACAGAATGGAGAATAAAGATGAATAGCTATACCGATTTCGCCTATATTTACGATTCGCTTATGCACAAGGATATTGATTATGAAAAATGGGCGGACTATATAGAAAATCTTTTTATTATGTATGACGTAAACCCCGACCTTGTATGCGACCTCGCATGCGGTACAGGCAATATAACAATACCTCTTGCCAAACGCGGATACGATATGACAGGCGTTGATATTTCGGAGGATATGCTTAACATTGCCCGTGAAAAAGCCGACGGACTTGACATACTTTTTCTGAACCAAAGCATGACCGATCTTGACCTTTTCGGCACAATGGGTGCGTTTCTATGCATGATTGACGGTATAAATTACGTTCTTCCGCCGAAATCGTTATTAACTCTTTTCACCAAAATCAAAACTTGCTTTATCGATCCCGACGGTCTTTTTATATTCGATATAAGCACAGAATATAAGTTAAAAAACGTGATAGGCTCAAACACATTTGTGCACAGCGATAAAAACATATTTTATACCTGGCAAAATCGCTTTATCGAAAAACGCAAATTATCCGATATGTTCCTTACTTTCTTTGTAAAGCAAGGCAAAAAATACAGCCGTTTTGAAGAACGTCATCTGCAAAGAGCATATTCGGTAAACGAACTTACATTACTTCTCAAAAAAGCCGGTTTTAAGTCTGTCGATACATATGACGAACTGTCGTTTGACAAACCGAAAAAAGACAGCGAACGCATAGTGTTCGTGTGTCGTTAAATACTGAATATTTATAGGATTTTCCTTGATTTTAAGCCCAATTTGTGGTATAATAAATAAGTTAAAAGTATTAAATTTTGTACTTGGAATTTACGTTTCAAGTCTGAAAATTAGGAGGAAATTATGGCAAAAAAGTCCAAAGAATTGAAACTGGATATGGACGCAATCAATAACCAACATATTATTGATGTTGACCTTAACAGTGAAATGAAAAAAGCTTATATTGATTATGCTATGAGCGTTATAGTAAGCCGTGCCCTTCCTGACGTTCGTGACGGTATGAAACCTGTTCACAGACGTATATTATATGATATGTATGAGGCAAACCTATTATACGAAAATGATTTTAAAAAGTCTGCCGCAACTGTCGGTGACGTGCTTGCTAAATATCACCCTCACGGTGACGCGTCCGTATATGACGCAATGGTACGTTTGGCACAGGATTTCTCACTTAGATATCCGCTTGTACAAGGTAAAGGTAACTTCGGTTCTGTCGACGGTGACCCGCCTGCAGCTTACCGTTATACCGAGGCGAAAATGTCTAAAATATCGGCACTTATGCTTACCGATATTGAGAAAAATACGGTTGACTATGTACCTAACTATGATGACAAATTAAAAGAGCCTGACGTTCTTCCGTCAAGATTTCCGAATTTGCTTGTAAACGGCTCTGCCGGTATCGCAGTCGGTATGGCGACAAATATTCCGCCGCACAATCTTACAGAAGTTGTTGACGGTATAATCGCAGTTATAGACGACCCTATGATAACAACTGAGGAACTTATGACTCATATTCAAGGTCCCGATTTCCCAACCGGCGGCGTTATTATGGGCAAAAGCGGTATAAGAAACGCTTATACAACAGGTCGCGGAAAAATCATTCTTCGTGCGAAAGCCGAAATAGAAGAACACAATGACCGAAACAGAATTGTTGTCACAGAAATACCTTATCAAGTAAACAAAGCAAAGCTTGAAAAGCATATTAACGAACTTGTTCGTGACGGCAAGATTGACGGTATTTCATCAACTCGTGACGAATCTACCGAACATATTCGTCTTGTTATCGAACTTAAACGTGACGCAAACCCTAACGTTGTACTTAACAATCTGTTCAAGTATACACAAATGCAGGATACTTTCGGCATCATCTTGCTTGCACTTGTAGACAAACAGCCGAAAATTCTTACACTTCGTGAGATGATTGACTACTACATCGCCCACCAGGAAGATGTTATTTCAAGACGTACACAGTTTGAACTTGACAAAGCACTTGACCGCGCACATATCTTAGAGGGTTACAAAATTGTTATAGACAACGTTGACGAAGTAATCAAAATAATCCGCGCGTCAAAGAGTATTCCTGACGCAAAGCAAACCTTGTGCGAACGTTTCTCACTTACAGACGCACAGTCAGACGCAATCGTAAAAATGCAGCTCGGTCGTTTGTCCGGTATGGAACGTGACAAGATTGAGGAAGAATATCAAGCACTTGTTGTAAAAATCGAAGACTTACGTTCAATTCTTGCAGATGAAAGCAAAGTTCTTGAAATAATTAAGAACGACCTTACCGATATTAAGAATAAGTACGGCGATGAAAGAAGAACCGAAATATCAATGGTTACAACTGAAATTGATATTGACGACCTTATCGACGAAGAAGATATTGTCGTTACAGTTACTCATAAAGGTTACACAAAACGTCTGCCTGTCGATACTTATAAATCACAAAGACGCGGAGGTCGCGGTATTTCAGGTCTTACAACTCGTGAAGAGGACTTCGTTGAACACCTGTTTACAACCACAACACACCACACATTGTTGTTCTTTACAACTCGCGGTGTTGTATACAAGCTGAAAGGTTATCAAATTCCTGAGGCAAGCAGACAGGCAAAGGGTACGGCGATTGTAAACCTACTTCCGCTTGAAAATGATGAAAAGATTTCCGCAATGATTCCTATTAAGGACTTCGAGGACGGCAAATACCTTACATTCATCACCAAAAACGGTATTGTCAAAAAGACAAACGTTATGGATTACTCAAAAATCCGTAACGGCGGACTTCGTGCGATTGACCTTGACGAAAACGATGAACTTATCAGAGTTAAACTTACAGACAATACTCAAGATATTATTATTGCTACACATGACGGTTATGCAATCCGCTTTAACGAAACTGAGGTACGTTCAACAGGCCGTACAACAAGAGGTGTTATGGGTATCCGACTTCACGACGGCGACTATGTTATCGGTGCGTCTGTTGCACTGCCCGACAGCCAGCTTCTTACTGTCACAGAAAACGGTTACGGCAAGAAAACACCGCTTGACGAGTATCGTATTCAGTCAAGAGGCGGTAAAGGTATTTTCACTTATCGTATTACCGAGAAAACAGGCAAACTTGCCGGTATGAAAACTGTCACAGATAATGACGATATTATTCTTATCACATCTGACGGTGTTATTATAAGAATGCACACAGATGAAATTTCTTCATACAGCCGTCAAACTCAGGGTGTAAAAGTTATGCGTCTTGACGACGGTGTAAGTGTTATGAGTATCGCACGAACAGAACGTGAAGAAGAAACTGATGAAGAAGCAGAAAATTCTGAAGAAGTTATTGCTGATGATACAACCGAAACTCAAATTGTTGACGAAAGCGAAACAGAAGGAGATGTCGAGTAATTATGAAAAAATCAATTAGTGTTATAGCTATAATTCTATCAATGGTAATGGTGCTTGCATCATGCGGCACAAACCAAAACGGCAAAGATGAAGAGCCCGTTTCAACACCCGATCCGGAACTTGTAAAAAACACAGTCAATGCCACAATAGAACTTGAAGACGGTGACGAAATTATGCTTGAATTATATCCGGATCTTGCACCTGATACGGTTGAAAACTTCGTTGAACTTGCAGAAGACGGTTTTTATGACGGCACAATATTCCACAGAGTTATTGAAGATTTTATGATTCAAGGCGGCGGCTATGACGAAAATCTGAAAGAGCAAAAAACTGAGTCTATCAAAGGTGAATTTGCAAAGAACGGTTTTGAAAACACACTTTCTCACACCAGAGGTGTAATTTCAATGGCAAGAGCACAGGATTATGACAGTGCAACAAGCCAATTCTTTATCGTTCAAAAAGATGCGACTTACCTTGATGGTCAATATGCCGCATTCGGCAGAGTTACAGAGGGTATGGATATAGTTGATGAAATCGCATCTGTAAAAACAGGTACGGTTGCCTCATCAAATATGGAGGACGTCCCTATCGAGCCTATCGTGATTGACACAATCACCATTGACACATCTGTATCAAGCGGTAAATCAAGCAAAACAAAGGCTACTTCAAAGCCGTCAAAAGATAAAGACACAGACAAAAACTCAAAAGATACTGATGATGAAGACGAAGATACATCATCTTCAAAGTCATCTAAATCATCATCAAAATCAACAACTGCTCCGAAATCAACACCTAAGTCAAACTCAAGTTCAAAATCGAGCAGTTCAAATTCTTCATCAAGCAGTAAATCAAGCAATTCAAATGATGACAAAAACAACGATGATGAATTAAGCGAAGATGAACTTAATGACATTCTTCCATTCTTACAGTCAGGCTCAACAGAGTCAAATTCTTAAAAAGCAAGGAGATAAATTATGAATATTGAAATCGAAATGGAAAACGGCGGAATTATAAAAGCAGAGCTTTATCCGGACGTTGCACCAATCACAGTAGAAAATTTTGTTTCACTAATCGAAAGAAACTTCTTTGACGGTCTTATTTTCCACCGTGTAATTCCGGGCTTTATGATTCAAGGCGGCGGTTTTACGGCAGACGGTCAGCACAAAGAAACAGATTCAATCAAGGGCGAATTTGACGGTAACGGTGTTACAAATCCATTAAAGCATACAAGAGGTGTGCTTTCAATGGCAAGAACAATGTTCCCGAACAGTGCGTCAAGCCAGTTCTTCATTATGCACGAGGATGCACCTCACCTTGACGGTCAGTATGCCGCTTTCGGTAAGGTTACAGATGGTATCGAGGTTGTTGACGAAATAGCAGAGACACCGACAGATATGCAGGATAAGCCAATCGAAGACCAAATTATAAAAACAATAAGACTTGTATAATAAAAGCTCCGTAAGCAATGCTTACGGAGCTTTTTTGTTGTTGTTTTTAGTGTATAAAACTAAAATATAAAATTACCAATATACCAAGTATAATTCTGTAATAACCGAATGATTTAAAATTGTGTTTTCTTACATAGTTCATCAAGAACTTAATTGCAAGCATTGACACAATATACGCAACAACCATACCTGTCAAAAGCACAATCACATCTTGCATAGGCATAGCCAAGCCGTATTTAAGCACTTTCAGTAGGCTTACTCCGAACATAACCGGTATAGCCAAGAAGAATGAAAATTCAGCCGCAACCGAACGTGAACAACCTATAAGCATTGCACCAAGTATTGTTGCACCTGAACGCGATGTACCCGGAACGATTGACAACACTTGAAACAGTCCGATTAAAAGTGCTGTTTTGTATGTCATATCGTCCATGCTTTCGATTTTTGTTTCCTTGTGCAACGATTCAACAACTATGAACGCTACACCGTACAAAATAAGCATCGCCGAAACGACCTGCCAATTTTCCCAAGCCGACATAAAGTTATCAAGTACAAGACCGATAACCGCAGCCGGTACACAGGCAATAATAACCTTGAACCACATTTTCCAAGTATTCTCTTTTTCAACATTTGTCTTTTTCGGTGAAAACGGATTTAACTTGTGAAAATATAGCGTTACTACCGCCAAAATTGCTCCAAGCTGTATTACATACAAATACAAATCAGATGCGGTAAATCCCTCTGTATTGTTTATAAGTTCGTTTACAAGTATCATATGTCCTGTCGAACTTATAGGCAACCATTCGGATATACCTTCAACAATGCCCAGAACAATCGATTTAATCATTTCGAGAAACAAAATATAACAACTCCTTATTTAATTTTCTTCTTTGCTGCATTTATTATCATATTTGCAGTTTCTTCAATGCCGAATTTTTCAGCATCAATACACAAGTCGTAATTAGACATAACGCCCCAATTTTTGCTTGTGTAGTAATCGTAATATGTACGACGTTGTTTGTCGGTTTTCAAAACCTTGTCTTTTGCTTTGGCTTGAGTAATATCAAGTGCCGACATAACTCTCTTTGCACGATAATCAACCGAACCGTATACAAATACACTTAAAACGTCCACATTTTCATTTTCAAGAACATAATCTGCACAACGTCCGACGATAACGCAAGAGCCTCTCTTTGCAACCTCTTTAATAACGTCAGCCTGTGCGATAAATAATTTATCGTTTATAGGCATTTCGTAATAAATCGGTGCGTTTATACCTCTCATTGAGTAGTTGCCGCTTGCAAGTGAGTAAAGAAAACTGTTTGTTGCGTGTTCGTCAACCTCTTTCAACGCCTCTTTGCTTATATTGCTCTTTTGTGCTGCAAGTTCAACAAGCTCCTTGTCATAAAAAGGTATGTTAAAATACTCCGCAACCTTTTCACCTACATCACGTCCGCCACTTCCGAACTGTCTTCCTATTGTAATTATCAATGACATAATTCATTCTCCTCTCTGTTTTAATTTTATGTTAATGATATACATTACTGATACATTTCTTTATAGTGTTCCCAACTCGAATTTACCTTTACAACATAATTACGAGTTTCAGAAAACGGAATATACTTGAGTGTCACTCCGTCATCACTGTATCGCGAGTCATTAAGCCAACTATAAACATTTCCCATACCACCGTTGTAAGCCGCCAAGGCGGTGTCAATATTTCCGTAAACATCAATCAAGTGACGTAAATAATGACAGCCAAAACGTATATTTGTTTCGGGGTCCATATAATCATATTCAGTTGTTATCCCTAATTCTTTAGCGTTCCATTCGGCAGTTTCCTCAGTAAGCTGCATAAGTCCGCCGGCAACACCCGAATGTGCCTCAGGCACAAAATTACTTTCAACCTTTATAACCGCCATAACCAAGAACGGATCAAGGTCGTTGGCTTTTGAATATTTTACAATATAATCTGCATATGCAACAGGATATTTGAATTTTTGACTTGTTTGATAACCGCCTAATATACCCAGTACCGCAACAAATATTGCAAGAAGTACAAGGAATGCTTTAAAAATTTTACTCAAAACTATTCCCCTTTATTTTATTAAATAACCCGACAACATCACTTTCAAGCTGTGCAATATCACCGTTATTATATATGATATACATTGAATTTTCCTTATAGAACTCATCATCATTTTGAGCATTAATTCTTTGTATCGCCTGTTCATCGGTAATATTGTCACGCGTCTTAATTCGTGTGATTCTGCTTTGTTTATCAGCAATAACCGACACTATAAATTCACAAAGCGGTTCAACATTACTTCCGATTATCACTGCTCCGTCTATACCAACCAATTCGGCATCAGTCGTGTTTATGTCTTTTACCACTTCCGCCTTTATATATTTATGCGTTATGTTGCTTAATGCCTCTGTTTTTTGTTTGTCAGAAAAAGCGATTGATGCTAATTTCTTTCTATTCAATGTCTTATCGTCATTTAGTATGCTATCACCAAAATAATCGACCAATTCATTAAGACAATCACTGTTTGGTTCTACGATTTCGTGTGCAATTACATCTGTGTCAATAATATGCACACCCAGTTTTTCAAGCATTTTTGAAACAGATGTTTTTCCGCTTCCGCTTCCACCTGTTATACCGAAAACAACCATTTCTATCCCCTCTTAAATGTTCTCAATTTGCCAATCTATCGGTGTTTTACCCATTTCCGTCAACATTCTGTTTGCCGTTTCAAAATGACCGCAGCCGAAAAATCCTCTGTTTGCCGACAACGGACTCGGATGTGCGGCAGTTAAAATTTTATGATAATGATTAGTAATAACCTTTATTTTCTCTTTCGCATTGTTACCCCAAAGCATAAATATTACCGGGTCTTTGCGTTCATTCAAACACTCGACAACTCTGTTGGTAAATATCTCCCAACCTTTGTTTCTGTGCGAATTTGCCTGACCGTCACGGACAGTCAATGCTGAGTTAAGCAACAACACACCTTGTCTTGCCCATTTTTCAAGATAACCGTTATTTGGAATGTATAATCCCAATTCATTATGAAGTTCCTTATACATATTCAATAGTGACGGAGGAATTTTAACACCTTTTTGAACAGAGAAAGCCAATCCGTGTGCTTGACCTACTTCATGATACGGATCTTGACCAAGAATGACAATCTTCGTATTTGCATAAGATGTCCATTTCAAAGCATTAAAAATATCATACATATCCGGATGAATACAATGCGATTTATATTCAGATTTCAAAAAAGCACGAAGTTTCAGATAATATTCTTTACTAAATTCATCTTTAAGAATTTCGTCCCAATCGTTTCCTATATTAACCACTCAATTCACTCCTAAATAATTATCTTTTATATATTATACCAAAAAATCGTTTAAATTGCAATTAGATTATAAAATTATAAACAAATATTTATATTTGTAAAATAGATTTGATTTGAAATACAAAAAAGAACAGTCCGTATGGACTGTTCTTTTAAGATACTTTAATATCAATTATTGAGCATCAACGAATGTATCGAAGATTACCTTAGCTGACTGAGCTCTTGTAGCATTTGAATGTGGTTCAAATGTTGTATCAGTCATACCGTTGATAATACCGGCCTTTTGAAGAGTCATAACTGCTTCAAATGCGTAATCTGAGATTTCATGTGAATCCTCAAATGTGATTTCAGCATTTACAGGTTCAAGTGACTTGTTCATGATTTTAGCTGTCTTATATGTCATAAGAGCCATATCTTGTCTTGTGATTAGGTCATTAGGACCGAAGTTACCGTCACCGTAGCCTGAAACGATACCAAGTTGACTTGCAACTGATACTGCATTGTAGTACCAAGCAGTTGAAGGAACGTCTGAGAATGTTGATTCACCTTTGGCGTTAAGAGCGTTGATAGCACCCATTAGAATCTGGCAGTATTCTGCTCTTGTGATGTTTGCATTAGGATCGAATGTATATTGATCTCTACCACTAATCATACCTCTCATAGCAAGTCCGTTGATAGCTGTTCTTGCCCATTCAACTGAGTCAAGATCCTGGAAGTCTGGCTTGTAGTTAGTATTTGTGTTAGGTGTTGTTACAGCACCTGTGTGACCAGGAGCGATTATGCTAGGGCCACCACCTGAAGTTGTACCGTCATTACCACCAGTTGTTGTAGAAGCCTTCTTAACTGTAACCTTTACAGATGCTGACTTTTCGTTACCTTCAGTATCTGTGTATGTTGCTGTAATTGTAACTGTACCAGCCTTATCATTTGCAACGTAAGTAGCCTTTGTTTCACCCTTAGAATTGATTTCTGTAGGTGTACCGAAGATTACTGCATATTTTTCATCATCATTTGTTGTGAATGCAACCTTAGCACCGTCTTTTGCGTTCTTAACTGTAGCTGTTACAGTGAACTTCTTATCAAATTCAACAGTTGTTGATGAAGCCTTAACTGAGATTGATGGCTCAGATGGCTTAGCTGTCGGCTTAGCAGGTGTTAGAGTGTTATCCTTAGGATCAACAATTTGTTCTGCATTACCTTCAGCATCAATAGCATTAACTGTTGTTGAAACATTATTTACAGAGCTATTATAGATATTGTATGTTAGACCGTTGATAACGTCTGCCATATCAGCATCTGTGTAACCTGAAATTAGGTTCTTGTATTCAGCTTCTGTTAGAGTTTTACCATTGTATACAGCTTCATAATCTTCACCGTATACAGCATCTTGGTCACCCTTCTTAACATCTACTGTTAGGTAAACGTCCTTACCTGCATCTTTAGCTGCCTTAATTGCATCACCATAACCAGTTGATACAACGCTCTTCAATGCAACTGTCTTAACAGGGTTAACTGTAGGAACAGGTTCTGTTGATGGTGTAACTACTGTTGAAGCAGCGGTCATACCCTTAGCAACAGTTATTTCGCCCTTAGAATCTTCAATTGATGCCTCTGATGTCAATGTAAATGCATATGCTTCTGTCAAAGCAGTAGGCAATTTAATTGTAATTGTGGCAAGTTTACCATCCTTAAATGCAATACCGTCGCCTGCTGTATCCAAGAATGCTACATTTAGCACGCTATCTGCTACATTTACTGACAACTTAGTATCTGCTGTTGTTGTTGCTGTAATATCATCATTTGTTACGCCTTTAGGAATGTTTACTGAAATCAAGAAACTATTCAATAGTTCTTCAGCACCAGAAGCTGTTGCTTCTATAGTAATAGTCTTATTATCGCTTGAGATTGATGATGTAAGACCGATACCTTTACCTGATACAGGAACATCTGTAGGAGCAACTGTCACGTCAGGATTTACTGTTGGAACAGGAGCCATTGTTGGACGAGCTGGTGATGTTGGCTTTGGTGTCGGCTTACCTGATGGTACAACCGTTGTTGAAGTAGCATCCATGCCCTTAGCAACTGTCACTTCACCATTAGCATCTTCAATTGATGCTTCTGAAGTTAATGTAAATACAAAATCATCTGTCAAAGCATTAGTTAAATTAATTGTAATTGTAGCAAGTTTACCGTCTTTAAATGCGATACCATCGCCTGCTGTATCCAAGAAAGCTACATTTAGTACGCTACCTGCTACATTTACTGACAACTTAGTATCTGCTGTTGTTGTTGCTGTAACATTGTCATTTGTTACACCTTCAGGTAGATTTACAGAAATCAAGAAACTGTTTAATAATTCCTCAGTTCCTACTGCTGTAGCATCAAGTGTAATTGTTTTATTGTCCGTTGATATTGTTGAAGCAAGATTAATACCCTTCTTATCTGCAGCACTAACTGTCATTGCTGAGAACATAGAGAAAATCATAGCTAAAGCACAAATCAATGAAACGATTTTTTTGTTTTTCATTCTAATTTACTCCTTTTATATGTTTAAGATTTTATATACTAAGATAGAATTATTTTAATTCACCAACGTGACCAGCTTTAGCTGTATTACCTATCTTGTACATAACGATACATGTTGCATCACCAAGTGTAATACTATCATCATAGTTAGTATCTGCTGCTATAAGAGCGTCAGCATCAGTAATTGGAGCTGCACCTGTCTTATGTCTTACAATAGCTGTTGCGTCACCAAGTGTAATACTTGCATCTTGGTTAACGTCACCGACAAGAACTGATGAAGCGTTACCTACTTTGAAGTTTGTTGAATAAACCTGACCGTCGCCACCCATGTAAACTGTGTATGTACCGTCTTTAAGATTTGCCGGAAGTACAACGTCTACGATATCTGCGTTTTGGTCGATTTGTACAACATCGTCAGCAGAAACTTTATCAAGAGTTATACTTGATGGAACGATAAGCAATGTCTTTTGATCAGCTGTGTAATTTGTTGTGATCTTTAGGCTTGCTGTTGTAGCACCATCTGCTGCCGGTGTGTATGTAGCTGAAACTTCTCCAGCTGCCATAGCTGATGTTGCGACTGCAGCTGTAACTGCTGCTACTGCTGCGCATGATAGAAATAGTTTTGAGAATTTCTTCATTTTGTTTTACCCCTTTTCTAAAATAGATTTTTTTGTTTTTTGTTTGAGTGTCTATAAAATCCGGACACGCATACAAGTTACATTCATATATTTACATTATAAACTATAAGGACAAAAATTTCAATTCTTTTTTGGTTTTATGTTATTTTTCGTGATTATGAATTAAATCAACATTTATATTTTGTGCATTTTTAACAACCAAGCATCAAAAAAGCGAACCTTACGGCTCGCCCTTAATTATTTTGACGCCATTCTAAGCGTTCTGTATTCCCTACTGCTTACTCTTATAAGCAATTCAGGATTAATCCTTTGAATTATTTGCACAATTTTAGTCACATTTCTCGTATCGAACTTTACAATCGGCATATAATAGCACTCTTTTTCAAAAGTTTCTACATATAATATATCCATACTCGAAACAGTTTTCTTCTTATAAAAATCTTTCGACTTTTCAAGCACGCGTATATTCTTCACAAAATCAGAATCAGGTGCAACATTTCTCTTTATAAAATTCTTTGTACCGATAAGCACCTTACTTATTTCATTAAGAGGTATCTCAACAATTTTCGTTTTCGCCGGTATAAATTCACTCAAAATTTTAACTTTATTATCGTAATCATACGGTAAAAAGTCATTATTCCAATTTTTCATAAACAAATTCATTCTGTCGGTTGAAATATACGTTGCAAAGACGGTATTAATTCTTATAAGAACATATGTTGACGCCAATATCGTAGCGATAAACCACGCAATCGAAAACAAATAACTGCCCTTTATAAGATTATATATCACCATTACAAGTGCAAAACACGAAAGCAAACTCAATATTGTAATAATCACTATATTGGTTTTTCTGTAACGTGAATTTGTACAAGCTTTTACAGATGATGCCATTTCAATCCCCCCTGTATCATTAGTAAACTCTTCTTGCTCCTGCGTACTGACTGCGGTAATAATCAGTTTCCATAGACTGATATTTTACCACATCACCTGTTCTCGGTGCGTGAATCATCATTCCGTCACCGGCATAAATACCGACATGGTGAATGTATCCGTTTTGTTCAAAGAATACAAGGTCACCCGGTTGAAGTTCATCTTTATTCACCGCAGTACCGTTCTTAAACTGGTCTTCCGCAACACGATTTACGTTTATGCCAAGCGAATTACATACATACTGAACAAGTCCGCTGCAGTCAAAGCCGTTCGGAGTTGTTCCGCCCCATACATACGGCACGCCCAAATACTTCTCAGCCTCGCTCACTATCGCATTACCCTTTTCATTATCGCCCGTAAGCATATGCGTTCTTATAACAGGGTCGCCCGTTGTGTATTCCATTTTATTTCTATACTTGGCAAGTTGTCTGTACCCCTTTGTCGCCTTAACTTGTTTCTGAATGATTTTCTTCTTTGTGACTGTCTGCATGTTGCCGTTTTCGTCCTCTTCGTCAACGTCAACCAATTCTTCGTCATAGAAGTACAAAAGTCCCAAAGCCTCGTCCTCATAAACAAAGTAATATGTATCATCCTTATCAAGAATAATTTCATTTATAACAGGCTCTGCCTGAGTTACTTCAAACGTCACGCAATCCTGTGCCTTTTCAACTTTACTTCCACGTCTTAACGCAGTTATATATAAGAAATACTTACCCGGATCAACGCCCTGAATAAGTGCCTCATATTCGTCTTCGACAATCTTGCTCACAACAAGATTTCCGTCCGAGTCATACAAATCGACGTAAAAATCATGATACTTGTCGGATTCCCATGCGATTGACACATAGTCGTCATCTGTAACACCGTTATTGTAAGGAGTAACGATATTAACGCCTGTATCGTATGCAGTACCGTAGCTTATAAGCACTTCATCGGCACTTAAAGCTTCGCCGTCATCTGTGATTGAGCTTACGATAAGTCTGTAATCTCTGCCCGTTTTGAATAATTCAGACGGCAATGTAATTTCCGTTGAATCGGTAGTGATATACTCATTTACCGCATATTCATCGTTTTCAACGTCAAACATTTCTATATGATATTCCGTTGCCGCCTGCATAGCAAGCTCAATTACAACGTCATCGCCTTCTTCATAATTATCTTCCGTTACCGGCGAATTGAGTATAGGCGTTGTAACCTCCTCAACAGGTGTTATTCTGTAATCCTTTTGCGGTATTTCAACAGTTGTCTTTTCTTCCGGTACGGCTATTGATGTTGTATCCGCAACTATTTTTGCCTGAATACCACCCGATAAGTCTGTTGTTGTATTCAAACCGATAGGAGATGTGTATTGTGTGTCCTGTACAAGAATATCGTTATCGCTTTCAAGCAACTGACGATATACAGAGAACACATCATAACCCGACTGTGTAATCACATCACTTTCATATTCCTTTTCATTCATAAAATCAAGTGACGAAAGCCATGCCGCCGCATTCATATCAGAATCTTCAACGTATACAGTCTTGTTATGCTTACTTCTGTATGAGTTTATCATATCAAGAAGAATCATCGACTTTGAACGTTTTACAGATGTGCTGTCATCAACACCGCGATAACGCGGATTGTATAATATTGAATCAAGATGTCCTTCCGAGTCGGCATAAAATCTGTAACAACGATTATCAAGATAATCCGCTGTCTTTGAATAGTCATCACCCGACTTCATCCCGTTAAAATCAAAGCTTGAACTGTTTGTGTACAAGGCACAAACTCTGTCTGCCTCAACACCTACCATACAAAATTCCGAATAGTTTGAATCATAAACATACCATTCAAATCCGTATTCTGTCTGGTCAATTCTGTTAGGCTCGCCGAACGTATCAAGAATTGTGCTGACATTCGCACCGACTCTTATTTCTTTTCCGCCGACTGTCACCATTACATTCTGTGCAAAATAATCATATACAGTGTCGATAAGAGTTTCACATTCTTCTTTTGTAAGCTCTTTGTTCGGCTCTGTACCGAATTTTGCTGTAATTATGCCTTGTTTCATCATAAACGCATATGCAATTCTGTTTTCATCATCAATATATGCATTGTCGTAACATTCATTCAGAATTGAGTTTGCCTCATCTTCATAAATCGTGTAACTGTCGTTGTATGTAATTATTGTTTTGTATAGGATTGTCATAAAATCCTGTTTTGTTATACTTTTCTCTTGTTTTGCCTCTTCGGTATCTTCAAAATTAATATATCCCAACACAATAGGTTTTATTAAATTTGTATCAAGTCCCGTTTCGTCAAGTCCCTGTGGGATTTCGACTTCTTTATCCGTAAGATGTTCATATAAAGCAACTGCCTTATCCAAAGCCTCTGTTTCTGTTATTGCCGAATCGGCAAAAACGGTTAATTTTAAGCTGGGTGTAGCTGTTGACAACATTATTCCGGCTAATATAGCACATAATACTGCCTTCTTCCTGACCTTCAAACACCTCAACTCCTTTTTAACAGATTAATTTACAGTTTACATTATATCAAATGTAACCGTAATTGTCTATAAACAAATTGTTAATTTTTTATGACCAAAATAATGGTTTAATACCTTTATTTTCACAAAAATTTGTGATACAATATCCGTACTATGGTTTTTGGAGGTTTAAATATGAAAAAGGGCATAGCATTTGCAATACTTGCGGCGGCATTATACGCCATCAACGCTCCGTTTTCAAAAATATTGCTCGACTGCATTCCGCCGACTTTAATGGCGGGTTTTCTTTATGTCGGTGCAGGAATAGGAATGATTATAATTGCACTCGTCCGCAAAATCAGAAAAACAGAAACAAACGAATTAAAACTGACAAAATCGGAATTGCCGTACACTGTGGCAATGATACTTTTGGACGTAGCCGCACCGATTTGCTTGATGTTCGGATTGAACGCGACAACCGCCGCCAATGCGTCACTGCTCAACAATTTTGAAATTGTCGCAACGGCAATTATCGCACTTATGATATTCAAAGAAAAAATCAGTCCGCGATTGTGGTTCGGTATATTGTTTATAACGGTTTCATGCGGAATTTTATCATTTGAAGATTTATCAAGTCTGCAATTTACGTACGGCTCACTGTTCGTACTTCTTGCCGCTGTCTGTTGGGGATTTGAAAACAACTGTACAAGAAAACTATCTTCAAAAGACCCGCTTCAAATCGTTTTACTTAAAGGTATTTTTTCAGGCTTAGGCTCGATAATTATAGGCTTGTGCATAGGTGAACGTTTAACTGTGCTTTGGAGCATGATCCCCGTGCTTTTGGTCGGATTTATCGCATACGGATTGAGTATATATTTTTATGTCTACGCTCAAAGGCTTCTCGGTGCGGCACGGACAAGTGCTTATTACGCAATTTCTCCGTTTATAGCCGCTATCCTGTCATTGATTATATTCAAGCAAATTCCTACGGCTACTTATTTTATAGCATTAATTTTTATGGTAATCGGTGCTTGGCTTTCTTCAAATGACAACAAAAATTAAACAAGAGGTGACGGTCTTTTCAGACTGTCACCTCTTTTAATTTATTTTCTGATCATTTTCAAAATTTGCACAATCACGAATGTACCGAGCGACAATCCGTAAACCGTCAACAGTTCCGCAATCGTAAGCGGTGCAACCGCAAATATACCTTGCAGTGCAGGTACAAGTAATACGGCATTTAAAAGCACAAATCCAACAAAAAACGCACCTATCATACTTTTATTGTTCCACATCTTTTTTGTAAACCAAACAGGTTTATCCGATTTACAATTAAAGCCATGTACAAGTCTTGACAGACACAACGTTGAAAAAGCCATTGTACTTGCAACTTCGGCATTCCTCAAAAATCCGACATAAAACGCAATCATAGTCATAACACCTATCACAATGCCCTCAACACATATATTTGTAAGTACCTTTTTTGTAAGTATAGATTGATTTTTCGGTCGCGGCTTTTCATTCATAACATCACTGCTGTGCGGTTCAACACCGAGCGCAATCGCAGGCAAACTGTCCGTAAGCAAGTTTATAAACAACAGATGCACCGCTTTAAACGGAACAGGCAACGCCATAAATGACGCATACAATACCGCAAGTATACCTGCCGTATTACCCGAAAGCAAGAATTGAATTGCACGTTGAATATTTCTGTACAGATTACGTCCGTTTTCGATTGCCTTGACTATCGTTGCAAAATTATCGTCCGTAAGCACCATTGACGCGGCGTCTTTTGCCACTTCACTGCCCGTTATACCCATTGCCACACCTATATCCGCCTGTTTAAGTGCCGGTGCGTCATTCACTCCGTCACCGGTCATTGAAACGATGTAGCCTTTTCTCTGCCATGCGCTGACTATTCTTATTTTATGTTCAGGCGAAACTCGCGCATAAACCGACACGTCCGAAACAAATTCATCAAGTTCTTCATCTGACAGATTTTCAATCTCTCTGCCCTCTACCGCACGGCCGTTATCATCCAATATACCGATTTTTCTTGCAATCGCCGACGCGGTCACAAGGTGGTCGCCGGTTATCATTATAGGACGTATTCCGGCGGTTTTACATTTTCTTACTGCCTCTGCACTTTCTTCTCTAGGCGGGTCTTGCATTGCAACAAGTCCTAGCAAGATATAGTCCTTTTCATCGTCAACGCTTATGTCGACTGTATCAACGTCACGTTCGCACACAGCAAGTACACGAAGTCCCATTTGAGAAAATTCCGTATTAACTTTCTTTAACTCTGCCAAATCTTCGGCAGTAAACGGTCTTTTTCCGTCCATAGTTTTGACTTCATCAATTCTGCCCGACAAAACGTCAACCGCACCTTTTGTCAGCATTTTATAATTGTCGCCGATTTTATGAACGGTACTCATCAATTTTCTGTCTGAATCAAAAGGAATTTCACCCAAACGCTGATATTTTTCACGCATTTTTTCAACAGGCAAATCATGCTTTTCCGAAAAATTCACAAGCGCAATTTCTGTCGGATCACCGATTTCCTGACCTTCTTTTTGAACGGAGTCGTTACACAATGCACCGTCTATTATAAGCTGACCTTGACGTGCATTGATTTCATCGTCCTTATCAATAATTTGACCGTCAAAATAAATTTTTTGAACAGTCATTTTATTTTGCGTAAGCGTACCCGTTTTGTCCGAACAAATTATAGAAACACTGCCCAATCCCTCAACTGCCTGCAATTTTCGTATAATCGCATTTTCTTTTGCAAGTTTCTGTGTTCCGACTGACAAAACTATCGTAACAATCGAGCTTAAAGCCTCCGGAATTGCCGCAACGGCAAGTGCAACCGCAAACACAAATGCGTCCGTAAACACTGTCAAATTTATACCGTCACTGCGGAACAGTTCCAAACCCAAAACAATAACGCATATTCCGATTATGATAAGCGACAGCTTTTTACCGAAATTATCAAGGCTTTCCTGCAACGGCGTTTTCTTTTCCTGCGTACTTTTTAACAGTGACGCAATTTTGCCGATTTCGGTTTCCATACCGACTGACGTTACAACCATTTTCGCTCTGCCGTAAGTCGCAAAACTTCCCGAATACAGCATATTCACTCTGTCACCGAGCGGTTTTTCGCCGTCAAGTACGGTTTCCTGTTTTTCGACAGGCTCACTCTCGCCGGTCATCGCACTTTCATCAACCTTCAAGGACGCATTTTCAATTATACGTCCGTCCGAACAGACGTAATCACCTGCTTCAATGACCACAACATCGCCTACTGTCACATCTTTTCCCTCAACGACTTTTATTTCACCGTCACGGATAACCTTTGCAGTCGGTGCAGACATTTCTTTAAGACTGTCAAGCGACTGTTCCGCTTTGATATGCTGTACAGTACCCAAAATCGCATTTATCGTTATAACTACAAATATTACGATCGCACTTTCTATATCGCCGAGCACACCGGATATAATCGCCGCAATAATAAGAATTATAACAAGAAAATCCTTGTACTGCTCCAAAAACAATATAAACGGATTTTTCTTTTTACCCTCCGCAAGTTCGTTTTTGCCGTACTTTTTCTGATTTTCCTTTGCTTGATTTTGCGTAAGACCATTTTCATCAGTCCCGAGCATTTTAAGCACATCTTCTTTTTTCATTTGATATGGGTTCATAATCAATTCCTCCATCTTCTCACTTATGCCGCAAACAAAAAAGCAAGACTTTTTATTGCAGCACAAAAAATTATCTGCAATAAAAGTCTTGCTTCGTAGAATATGATACGGTTCTTCCGAACGTGTATTGACGACATCATATTACGCATATAAAATGCGCAAGCTACTCCCCTTTATTGATTGTATAATATCATATTATTACCAAACTGTCAACTGCATATTCTAAATTTATTCGGCAATTATACTTCCGTCACGTCCGAACATACTTCCGATATTGATATTACCGAAATTATCAACTTTTTTACCGTCCATAAGGAATTGAACACGCTGAATGCTGTCAAGTTCGGTAAGCGAATCAACGATTGAATATATCGTCATTTTCTCTTTTTCCGCAGTACCCGAATTTTTATCGGTAAAATTAGCTTTGAAATTTACAAAACAAATATTATCCGAAGTTTCCACACTCAAAAGTACGGTATCCTTGCTGAGCGGTACTGACAGTTCCTTGTTTTCGGGACCTTTGATAAGTTCATTTATAATATATTGTGCCAAAGGTTGTTGGTCGGTGACTTTAATCGTTCTTGTTTCCATAACAAGCTTGTTGCCGTCTTTATTTGGAAAATACAATGCAATTTCACGCGTTTCGCTGTTATATGTATCGGTTGGCAGATTAATGTCCTGATTTCGCAAATACCCTATAATCGAGCCGTCCGCCGTTGCAACATCCTTGCCCTCAACAATTACTTTAACACTGTCAACACTGCTGATTGCACACAACGATTTCACAACTGCATAAACCGCAAGCACATCTTTTGTATTGTCGCCTGTCAAAAATTCACCTGAAAAGTTTACAACAATATTACCGGAATCAACGTCGTTAAGCGACAGCAACTTCGTATTTTTTTCAATAATTTTCATATAACGGCTGTTGTCGGGACCTTTCATAAGTGCCTCAATTACAGACTCCGCAAGTTCCTTATCGTCCTTATATTTAATTTCACGATTTTCCATAACTATCGAAGTCGCCGTTTCATTAAAGAAATACAGTTCACTGTTGTAGCGATAACTGCCGTAATCTTTTTTTATAAGTATTCCGACAACCGCCGCCACTGTCAGCACCGCAACCGCAACGATAGCTATTACTCCCTTTTTACTTTTCATTCTGTCCTCCAATAGTAATCTTGTAAGGTAAACGTATTGTGAATACACTGCCTATATCCGACACATTTGCAACGTCTATAGTACCGTTATGCATAAGTACGGCCTCTTTTGTGATAGCAAGTCCAAGACCCGTTCCGCCGGTATCTCTCGCTCTCGAATCGTCAAGTCTGTAAAAACGTTCAAATATTCTGTCACGCTCGCCCTCCGGTATTCCCGGACCGTTGTCCTCAATTTTTATTGTCAGACAGTCATTGTCTGCCGTAAGGTCGATATGGACAAAACCGCCCTCCGGCGAATATTTAATCGCATTATCCGCGATATTGTATATCGCCTCATACATTTTGTCATAGTCAAGTAAAATCGGGCTAAATTCTGTCTGATGATTGTCAACATATATAACAATATCCTTTGCATTCGCAATCGGTGTAAGTTTTTTTACAACCTGACTTATAAGCATCTTAATATCGACTTCTTCAAGTTTCAGCGAATTACCGCCTGCGTCAAGTTTTGTAAGCACAAGCAGTCTTTCGACAATTCTTGTAAGTCTGTCAACCTCGTCCGACATATCGCCGAGGAATTCCTTTACCATAGCCGGATCGGGATTTTCCGCCGCAACAAGACTGTCGCATATAAGTTTTATGCCAGCCATAGGGGTTTTAAGTTCGTGTGACGCGTCCGAAACAAACTTACGTCTTTTTTCTTCCAAAAGTTCAAGTTCGTCACACATATAATTAAGCATTTGTGCCATTTGTGCGATCTCATTATGACCTTTAACTTCAACATGCTTTGAGAAATTACCCTTTGAAATTTCCTTTGCAACGGCAATAAATTCTTCAATCGGTGACGTTATAATATAGCTCATACCCAAACTAAGCATACCGATAAGAATTACAATAAGCGTACTGAAAACTATAAGACTGTTCCTTGTCGTTCGGACTGTATCATCAATCGTGTTTATCGATTCTGCCAAATACACACTTCCGATTATTTCACCGCCGAATGTTACAGGCACCGCAACGCTTATAAGACGCATATTGTTTTCGCCTGTCGTTATAATATCGGCTTGTTCGCCGTCAAGCGCACGTTTTAAAACGTCACGCATAAAAACCTTGCCGATAAGCTGTGATTCTTCGTTCGTGTCATACAAAACCGAATACGATTTATTTGTCACAACACCTCTTATATTCGTACCTGCAAGGCTTCGCTCAACAACATCCGAAAACTTTTGAGCCGAAGTTGCAGATGTATCGCTTCCCCATACGTCCGCAATGGTTTCAGATATAATATTCGCCTTTGCAAACATATTTATCGTTTCCGTACTGTACAGATTCTCGCTAAGCAGACTGATTATATAAATACTCATCAAAACAAGCGTTGTAACAATAATTGCAAGATAAGTTGCAATCATCGTAAAACGCATTGAATTGGTGATGTTTTTAATCTTTTCCTTAATCCTTCTTATAATAGTAACCAACTCCCCACTTTGTCTTTATATATGAAGGCTCGGCAGGATTTTTCTCAATTTTTTCTCTAAGCCTTCTTATATGAACGTCAACCGTTCGTACATCACCCGGATAATCAAATCCCCACGCTATATCCAAAAGATTTTCTCTTGTATAAACCTTACCCGGATTTCTCATAAACAGTTCCAAAAGGTCAAATTCCTTGCTTGTAAGTTCAATAACCTTATCGTTTATCACAACACGTCTGAAATTATAGTCCAAAGTTATATCGCCCGATATGATAAGCTTGTCCCTTTCGCCTTTCGGTGCAGGATTTACTCTGCGCAAAATCGCCTTAATTCTTGCCGTAACCTCACGAATATTAAAAGGCTTGGTTATATAATCGTCCGCACCGTATTCAAGTCCGAGTATCTTATCTATATCTTCACTTTTCGCCGTAACCATAATTATAGGTACATTTGAAAAACTTCTTATCGTACGGCATACGGTAAATCCGTCCACTTTCGGCAACATCAAATCAAGCAAAATCAAGTCTATACTTTCATCATGCGCAAGACGAATAGCCTCCTCACCGTCAAATGCAGTCACTACCGCATAACCGTCTTGCTCAAGGTTAAACTTTATACCTTTCACCAAAAGTTTTTCGTCATCTACCACTAATATTTTCATCTGTCCCATCCTTTCAACTCACTGTAATATTTATATTAATTAAAAAACAGATTTATTCTACCGAAATATATTCCTTAATATCCTCAAATTTCTTCTCACTTATTCCCGACACCTTCATTATCTCCTCTATTGACATAAAAGGACCGTTTTCCTGTCTGTATTTGATAATTCTTTCAGACATTTTCTCTCCGATACCTTTCAGCTTTACAAGCTGTTCTGTATCTGCGGAATTGATATTGATTTTCCCGTCGGTGACTTCTTTCGTGTCCGATTCATACGGAATATAATCCTCCGTTGCCACGGTTTCCATAACAAAAGCGTCTTTTTCAAAGTGTTCAACGGCAAATCCGCCCAAAACCAACAATACAAAAATGATTATGTATAAGAATATTTTTGTTTTTTTATTCAAAACTAACATTTTGCTACCTCTGAAAATGTGTTATATTAATAGTATAACATAAATTTTTCATTTTTTCATCTTTTTTTATGAATTTAAAAAAAATTTTATTGCAATATAATTAGAATTTCGATATAATAGTAAATTGAGATATAATGTATTAAAATTAGAATATAGATTTATGGAGGCAATGATACTATAATGAAAAAGAAAAGGTTAATTTCTTTACTGCTTGCGGCATTTATAACGGTTATGCCGCTATCATTTTCTTTTGCGGCACCGACTCCGGAGCCGACTGCTGATAACACAACTTCAACCGTGACTTCACCTGACGGAACAACCAGAACAGTAACTTCCGACGGCAATGATGTAAAATCAACACCAAAGGCAACCGAAAGCACAGATACATCAAGCGATACGGAAACGACATCCGCAACCGAAACACCGTCAGATACTTCATCGGATACATCAAGCACATCTGATACAACTTCGCAAAGCGATACAGATACAACATCGCAAAACGCAAATTCACTTCCGGACGGCGTAACTATGGAAGATCCGTCACTTACGCCTCCGAACGTGCAGTATGCACAGTCCGCACTTCTTATGGATATGGCGTCGGGACGAGTTTTATACAGCAAAAACCTTGATGAAAGAGTTTACCCGGCAAGTACAACAAAGATTATGACAGCTATACTTGCACTTGAAATGGGTAATATGGACGATACGGTAACCGCCACATATGACGCGCTGAAATCAATAACTCTTGAAGATTCTCATATGGGTATACTTACCGGCGAGGAACTTACTTTAGACCAACTTGTAAAAGGTATGCTTGTATACAGTGCCAATGATGCGGCAAATGTTATTGCAATTCACATTGCAGGCTCACTGGACGCATTTGTCGATTTGATGAATCAAAAGGCACAGGAATTAGGAATGACAGGCACACACTTCGTAAATCCTTGCGGTTCACATGACGATAACCACTATACAACGGCTCGCGACCTTGCAATACTTTCAAAGTACGCAATGAAAAACGATCAATTCCGTGAAATTGTAAAAATGCCTATATACAAAATTCCGGCAACAAATAAGTATGCATCAGAGCGTATTCTTGTAAATACAAACCTGTTCCTCGGAACATCACGTTCGACTTACTACTATTACCCACCGGCAATAGGTATTAAAACAGGTCACACCTCACAAGCCGGATACTGTCTTGTATCAGCCGCTTCATATAACGATACCGAATTTCTTGCAATCGTTATGAATTGTAAAAACGTAGATACAAAGGAACAGGCTTATTCATATATTGATTCAAAGGCTTTGTTCAATTTTGGTTTTGATAATTACACACATCAACCGCTTGCGGCAGTCGGAGATATAGTTTCCGATTCAAAGGTTTATGAGGCAAAACAGGATATGCGTGTTGCTGTAACTGTCGAAAACGACGTGTCAGCACTTATTCCGAGCGGTGAAGGCAATGCAGAGCAAATAACAACAAATATCGATATGCCCGAAAAATTAGAGGCACCTATTACAAAAGGTGACGTACTTGGTACAGTGACATATTCATATAAAGGTATTGAAGTCGGTTCGGCTAACCTTATCGCAACAAATGATGTTGAAAGAAATAATATTCTTCACGTATTCCACCTTGTGTTAAAGGTTATAACAAGTCCGTTCTTCTTCATTCCGGCAATACTTCTTATACTTCTTATTATGTACGCAAGATATCAAAAGAAGAAACGTGAAAGACAAAGACGTATTCAGCAGTTAAAGAAAAACAGACAGCGTTCATCATCGGAAAATGAAACAGGTACACGCACCCCAAACAGAAACGCGTCAAGAACAGAAAGAATTGACCGCGAAACAAAAGGTTCAAATTCAAGATACAGAAGATAAAACACAAAAAGAGGTGCAATCGCACCTCTTTTAAATTACTTATTTTACCTATCTATTTCAAAAATTCATCAATTAACTTTTTCGATTCTTCAAAAGGATTTTTACTGCTTACATAATGTATCCTATCGTCACGTCTGAACCATGTAAGCTGACGTTTGGCATAACGGCGGGAGCTTTGCTTTATGAGTTCTACGGCATCTTCAAGGCTCATTTTACCGTCATAATAGTCCATAATTTCTTTATAGCCTATACCCTTCATTGAATTTAATTCCTTCGTATAGCCCATATCCATAAGACCTTTAACTTCCTCCAAAAGTCCGCTTTTTATCATAATATCGACACGTCTGTTTATTCTGTCATACAGTACGTCCCTATCCCAATCAATACAAATCATAAGCGGATTATATCGGCTTTCAACTCGCTTTGTTTCCTCTTGGTGTTTAGAAATCGGTTTGCCTGTCGTTTTATAAAACTCTATCGCACGAATAATACGTCTGACGTTATTAGGGTGCAGTCTTTCAGCCGACTCCTTATCAAATTCCGCAAGCATTTCAAGCAAATATTCACTGCCTTTTTCCTCTGCCGTCTTTTGCAGTTTTTCACGAAGTTCGTAATCAGTGTCAATCTCACCGAATGTAACGTCATTTACAACAGAATTTATATAAAGTCCAGTACCGCCTGCCATTACGGCAATTTTGCCGCGGCTGGTAATATCGGCGATAGTCTTATGTGCAAGCTCGGTATAATCCGCAACACTGAACTCATCATCAGGTTCAAGAAAACCGATAAGATGATGAACGGCTTGACTCATTTCTTCCGCAGTCGGTTTTGCCGAGCCTATATCCATATATTTATAAATCTGCATACTGTCGGCACTGACGATTTCACCGCCGCCATAATTTGCAATATCAATCGCAAGTGCCGTTTTTCCCGATGCGGTCGGTCCGACAACAACAATAAGAGGTATCTTAGACAATTCTCTTAAACTCCTTTTCAAGTTCCTTTTTGCTCATTGTTACTATGATAGGTCTGCCGTGAGGGCAAGTATTAATATTTTTAAGCCTTAACACATTTCTCACAAGCGTTTCCATTTCTATTTTACTCATACGCATATTCGCTTTAACCGCCGATTTACACGCAATCGTATATAAAAGTCTTTCGTTCTTTTCCGTTATAAGTTCTTTCCTCATTTCCTCGCCTTGTGCGACAAGTTCAAGCACAAGCGGTTCAACCTCACCGAGTTCAACTTCACCCGGAACACTTCGTACAATAACCGCGTCGTCGCCGAATTCTTCCGACTCAAAGCCTATATCATCAAAAAGTTGTTTATTGTCACGATACGCAGTCATCTCACTGCCGGTAAGATTTACTATAACAGGTTCGATAAGCATTTGTGACACAACTTGTTTTGACGCAATATCTTTCTTCAATTCTTCATATTTCAAACGTTCGTGTGCCGCGTGCTGGTCTATAATCATCATTTCGTCGCCCTTTTCGGCTATGATGTACGAATCAAAAACCTGACCGACTATTTCAAAATATTCATCTGCAAAAACAGTTTCTTCGCGTTTCGGAACTTCGGTTTCAACATTTTGCTCCGTCGGTTTTTCTTCCTTAACGGTTTCAACCCCTACTGTTTCAGTAACAGGTCTTTCCTCATTCTTTATTTCTTCAACTGTGGCTTCTTCCGCTTTAACCGCGTCCTTTTTAGGAAGTATTCCGTTTGTTTCCGCTTTCGGAGTTTCAAGCGATACAGTTCTTGTATAAGGAATTTCGGATTGTCTTGGTTTTATAAAATTGGGTTTTAGTGATACAAAATCATTTTGTGTTTTAGTGTCCCCGACTTTATCCGTTTTACTGTCACTAACCAAATCATTTTTAGTGTCCCCACTGTTTTTCAGAAAATGATTTTCTCGTGGATTATATGCGGTTGTTTCGGGACGTTTTGTCATTGTCTTTGGAAGTGCGACCGCAAAGTCGCTCAGATTTAACTGTCCCTTTGGCGTATCACGTTTAAATTCTTCCGAAGTACGTTCGATTTTCGGTACATTCGGTATTTCGTAAAGTGCGTTTTTCACACCGTAATACACCGCATTATAAACCGCCTTTTCATCCGAAAACTTCACTTCAAGTTTTGTCGGGTGAACGTTAATGTCAATAAGTGACGGATTGATTTCTATATTAAGTATCGCCATAGGGAATTTGCCTATCATAATCTGATTTTTATAGGCATTTTCAAGTGCGGCGATTATTGTTCTGCTTGTTATGTATCTTCTGTTTACAAAAAAGCTCTGATAATTTCGCTTAGGCCGTGCAAGCGTTCCCTTGCCGATAAGACCTGTAATTTTAATACCGTCCGATTCGTATTCTACGGGAATTGTACCCTTTGCATAATCTCTGCCGTAAACTGTATAAACCGAATTTTCAAGTGAATTATCGCCCGGTGAAAACAATTTTTCTTTGTTGTCTATTATAAGTTTAAAGGATATTTCGGGATGTGCGAATATAAATCTCGTCATTATGTCCGTTATGTATCCTGCCTCAGTTGCGTCTTTTTTCAAGAATTTACGTCTTGCAGGTGTGTTGAAAAACAGATTTTCGACAAGTATCGATGTACCGTCGGGAATACCTGCCTCGTCAGAAGAAAGTATTTCTCCGCCTTTGCACGTTACACATACGCCTGTTTCATCCTCGTGTCGCTTTGTAAAAAGTTCAACTTCGGCAACAGCACCTATACTTGAAAGTGCCTCACCTCTGAAACCAAGCGTATAAATTGCGTCAAGGTCACTGCTCGTCTGCACCTTACTTGTCGCATGGCGTAAAAAGCATATTTTCGCATCCTCCTCCGACATACCGCTGCCGTTGTCGCTGACGCGCATATATATGCTTCCGCCTTTTTTTATCTCCACGCTTATCAGAGTTGCACCGGCATCTATGCTGTTTTCAACAAGTTCCTTTATAACGCTTGACGGACGTTCAACAACTTCGCCCGCCGCTATTTTATTTGAAACTTCACTGCTCAGTACATGAATTTTTCCCATCTTAAATCCTTTCAACCGCTAATACTTGTGTTCGATAACAGCCACAAGCATTTATATTTCCTTCGCTCTGTTTGCCAATTCGTAAAGCTTGTTCATCGCCTCAATCGGCGTGTACGTTGTGACGTCCATATTTTTAAGTTCGTCTGCAATTTCGTTTGCTATACTGTCACCGAAACCGATTTGATTCGTTGTATCCTCGTGTTTTTTCGCCGTATGTTCTACAACGATTTCATCATTCTCAATCTTTTTCAAAATCTTCTTTGCACCGTTGATTACCTCTTTCGGAACACCTGCAAGTGCCGCAACTTCAATACCGTAACTGTCGTCCGCTCCGCCTCTGACGATTTTACGCAAAAACGTAATATCGTCACCACGTTTTTTTACGGCAATTCTGTAATTTTTAACACCGTCAAGTTCTTCCTCAAGTTCGGTAAGCTCATGATAGTGCGTTGCAAAAAGCGTCTTTGCGCCGATTTTGTGCTTATTTTGTATGTACTCAACAACCGCCCAAGCTATCGACAATCCGTCAAATGTGCTTGTACCGCGTCCGATTTCATCAAGAATAATAAGCGATTTTGACGTTGCATTCTTCAAAATGTGACTTACTTCCGTCATTTCAAGCATAAACGTACTCTGTCCCGACGAAATATCGTCAGACGCACCGACTCTTGTAAAAATCTTGTCCACAATACCGATTTTAGCCGACTTTGCAGGAACAAAACTTCCGATTTGTGCCATAAGAGTTATAAGTGCAACCTGTCGCATATACGTTGACTTACCTGCCATATTCGGACCTGTTATAATAATCATTCGGTCGTCATCGTTATTCAAAAGAGTGTCATTCGGTACAAACATCGAATTTTTTGACATTTTCTCAACAACAGGGTGTCGTCCGTCCGTAATTTCGATTTTGCCGTTATCCGATATTTCGGGCATGGTAAAGTTGTTTTTGTATGCAGTCTGTGCCAGCGACAAAAGTACGTCAGTCGTTGCGATAATATGTGCCGCATTTTTCAAACGCTCGATTTCCTCACTCACGCTTGTTCTGACCTGTTCAAAAACATAGCTTTCAAGCGTCACGATTTTTTCCGATGCACCGAGAATTGTGTTTTCGATTTCCTTTAGTTTCGGAGTAATGTATCTTTCACAGTTTGCAAGCGTTTGCTTTCTTATATAATAATCGGGTACGTCTTTTATCGCCGATTTTGTAATCTCTATATAGTAACCGAAAACCTTGTTATAGCCGACTTTCAGCTTGCTTATGCCCGTTGATTCACGTTCTTCATTTTCAAGTGCCGCAAGCCACTTTTTACCGTCACGCATTGCAATACGCAAATTGTCGATTTCCTCATTAAAGCCCTCTTTTATAACATTGCCGTCACGCAAAAGTGCCGGCGGTTCGTCATTTATCGCTCTTTCAAGCAAATCGCACACATCTTCAAGCAAATCAAAATTTTTACGCATATCACCAAGCATCGGTGACTTGACGTTGCTTAAAGTGTACTCAAGTTCAGGTAACTGTAAAAGCGTCATTTTAAGTGCAATTAAATCTTTCGGTGTAACAGTGCCAAGCGAAATACGGCTGATTATTCTTGATATATCATACGTTCCGGAAAGCACTGCCGAAAGGTCGTCGCGGAGCATTATATTCTCCGTAAGCTCCTTTACCGAATACAATCTCTTGTTTATCTCAATAGGATTGATAAGCGGCTTTTCAATCCACTGTTTTAAAAGTCTTGCACCCATTGACGTTTCTGTATTGTCAAGCACCCACAAAAGCGAACCTCTTTTAACCTTGTCACGCATTGTTTCGGTTATTTCAAGGTTACGTCTTGTATTCACGTCAATATCCATATACTGATTAACTTCGTATGTATTAATCGTGTTTAAATATGTAAGACTTGTTTTTTGCGTATGTTCCAAATACGCAATCATAGCACCGACCGCACGAACCGCATAAGGTTTTGTGTCAAGTGCTATTTCCGACAAGGAATTTTTACCGAACTGCTGCAGGATATTCTTTTCAAATTCCGAATTTTCAAAGAAATCGTCCGTACATTCGTCGGGAGTTATATGAAATCTCAACTCAACCTGTGCAGATAATTTTTCCGCCGCGTCCGAATTTAAGAGTATTTCTTTCGGCTCATATCTCGCTATTTCGTTTAGTGCCTCGTCCGCTCCGCTAATTTCGGTTGTATAAATCTCACCCGTTGAAATATCCGAAACCGCAAATCCGTATTTGTCACGCTGACTGTATATAACCGCAAGATAATTATTATTCTTTTCGTCAAGCAACTCCTCATCAACAACCGTACCCGGCGTCACTACACGAATAACCTCACGTTTTACAATACCTTTAGCGGTTTTAGGGTCCTCAACCTGTTCGCATATAGCAACCTTATACCCCTTTTCAATCAGCTTTGCAATATAAACCGACGCACTGTGAAAAGGAACGCCACACATTGGTGCGCGTTCCGAAAGTCCGCAGTCTTTACCTGTAAGCGTTATTTCAAGCTCCTTTGAAGCTTTTATGGCATCATCAAAAAACATTTCATAGAAATCACCCAATCTGTAAAATAATATACAGTCCTCGTATTCCTCCTTTGTTTTCAGATATTGAGTCATCATCGGCGTCATCTGCTCTTTTGCCATTCCGCTTTATCTCCTTGTCTTTAGATTTGTGTATAAATTAGTGACAGCCGCCGCAAGTGCTGCAATCATGCGTACAGTTTGGATCTTGTCCTGTGATGTAGAAATTCAGCATTTGATTAACTTGATTAACCATTGCGTCAAATTCTTTCTTTGCATCAATGTACTTCTTTATTGATTCCGATTTTTCAAGCATTTCTTCAAATGCTTCATTATTCTTCTGTATAGCTTCTTCACGCGAAATCTTGTTGTTTTGCATATCGCGTGCAAGGTTCATTCTCTGCAAGTTGAATTCCTTTAAAAGTGCCTGTGCCTCGTCATCATTTTCTTGTAAAATCTCGGCATTCTTTGCATTTTTCATTTCTTCTGAATTTTGGATAAGTTCTCCAAGTTCTCTTGTCTTTTCGATTATTTCGTTCATATTATTAAATTCCTTTCTTATTCTGCAATCTCACCGTTAAGGCTCCATGTGTGTGCCTCGGTAATTCTTACGTCTATATATTTTCCTATAAGCGATTTATCGCCCTTAAAGTTTACTATCTTTGAACTGTCACAACGGCCCGAAAGTGTTGTTTCGTCATTCTTGCTTACACCGTCGACAAGCACCTTTTCAACCCGTCCTACATACGCCTCATTTTTGCGTTTTGAAATTTCATTCTGTACTTCCAAAAGCTTGTTGAAATTCTCGTGTATTTCTTCGTCTGTAAGTACAAAATCAAGCTTTGCCGCAGGAGTTCCCTCACGTCTTGAATATATAAATGAGAATATGTTATCATACTCAACCTTACGAAGTACGTCAAGTGTTTCCTCAAAATCTTCCTTTGTTTCCGTTGGAAAACCGACTATAATATCGGTTGAAAGAGAAATGTTCGGTATTCTCTTTTTAACCTTTTCAATCTTTGCAAGATAATCTTCTTTTGTGTACTTTCTGTTCATTTCTTTCAAAATCTTGTTTGAACCTGCTTGAACAGGAAGATGAAGTTGTTTACAAACCTTGTCACATTCCGCAATCGCATCAATAAGTTTATCGCTCAAATCCTTTGGGTGTGATGTCATAAATCTGATACGTTCAACGCCCTCAATGTCATTTACCATACGAATAAGGTCTGCAAAGTCAACATCTGTGTCAAGGTCTTTGCCGTATGAATTTACATTCTGTCCTAAAAGTGCAATTTCACTGCAACCTCTTGCCACAAGTTCCTTAACTTCAGCTATAACCGCCTCAGGTGTACGGCTTCTTTCACGTCCGCGTACATACGGTACAATACAGTATGAGCAGAAATTGTTGCAGCCGTACATTACAGATACCCATGCTTTTTTATCATCGTCACGCATAATAGGAATATCCTCTGCGATTGCACCGTCACTGCTGTCAATATCGACAACTGTTTTCTTTTCGTGAATTGCTCTGTATAAAAGCTCCGGCATTTTGTAAAGTGCGTGTGTTCCGAAAACAAGGTCAACATGTTCGTGTACTTTTTTGATTTTCTCGGTAATATGCTCCTGTTGTACCATACAACCGCATACACCGATAACCATATCTTTTCTTTCTTCTTTGATGTGCTTTAAAATACCGAGTCTGCCGAAAACCTTTTGCTCCGCATTTTCACGCACCGCACAAGTATTATATATAACAACATCAGCTTTGTTGCTGTCGTCCGTAAAATCAAACCCCGCCTGTCTTAGCATACCTCTTATACGTTCGGTGTCGTTTTCATTCTGCTGACAACCGTATGTTTCGGTAAGCGCTAATTTTGCGTGTCCGTTTTGAGCAGCATAACGCATATTTTCTTCTTTGAGTTTCATTATATAGCTTTCTTGCTCCGCCATCTGCTCCTTAGTTATAAGCTTTGCCATTTACATTTCTCCTATACTTCAAAAGTAAAGTTAATTATATCACATTTAAATTGTAATTACAACTTAAAATTCATAATCGCAAACACGTCTTTCCGCTACATACGGACGCACATACGTTGCACCGACAGCTTTGTGTTCAGGGTGATTTTGGTAAGTGTTTAAATCCTCTTTTGTTTCAAACTCCGATACAAGTACTACATCTGACGCGGCGTCTGTATCGTTGAAATTAAGTCCGACTTCAATGTTTACCAAAACATCTATTTTACCCTTTAAAGCCTCAAGATTTTCCTTTATATCCTTTGCTCTCTGCTCTTTGTCTTCACTCTCTGCCATTCTCCACATTACTATATGCTTAACCACGTTAAATTCCTCCTAAATACATATACATTTATTATATCATCTTATTTTAATTTTTTCAATAAAATATGTGGTTTTTATTAAAAAATAGTGGTATAATAAACCCATAAATATCTGAAAGGACAGATTATTGTGAAAAAGCTTTTAAAAACAGCAGCGCTTACGGGCGGAATATTATTTGCCGTCAAAGGTTTGGACAACAGAATTGAAGTTACACATTACGATATATCGTCACCGAAAATCCCCGAAGGATTTGACGGATATAAAATTTTACAAATTTCAGATTACCATGCAGACAGCGTACCGGGGCTGATTGAGGAAATCGAACACGAATCGCCCGACATTATAGTTTCGACAGGTGACCTTGTTCACGACACAGGCTCATACACACCCGGAGTACGTCTATGCAAACATCTTATCGACATTGCACCCGTTTATGCGGTAACGGGCAATCACGATTTATGGCGAAGTGACTACGATGAATTTGAGCGAGAACTTACCGAAGTCGGCGTTAAAACATTGCATGACGAGCGTGTCATTTTAAAGCGTAACGAAAGCGAAATTTCACTTTCGGGAATTGACGATCCGTTTGCTTTAAACAGTGTCAAAATCGCCGAAAATATCGAAAATTCACTTGCGAAACTGCCACGTTACAACGGATATGACATACTGCTTTTTCACCGTGCGAATTTATTCGACAGATTAAAATACCGCGGTTTCAACCTAATTCTTGCAGGTCATATGCACGGCGGGCAATTCAGAATACCGAAAGGCAGAGGTGTCGTTGCACCTAAATCAAGCTGGGGCAGTAAATCGTCAATGTTCTTTCCGAAATACTTTGCCGGGCATTACCACGCACCGCACACCGATATGATTGTAAACAGAGGTATAGGCAACCCTATGCTTTTGCCGAGATTGTTTAACCGACCTGAAATAACGGTCATTACATTAAAACACAAAAAGGAGATATAAAAAATGGAAAACAAAAGACCTTTCAAAACAATTTACACTTGTTTCCCGCAAGGAAAACACAAGGTACTTACAATGAGTTACGATGACGGTAAGATTTTCGACAGAAAGCTTATCGAGATTTTCAACAAATACGGTATCAAGGGTACATTCCACCTTAACACAGGTATTATGCCTGTTGATGAGGACAGAATACAGCTTTCGGAAGTCAAGGAACTTTACAAAGGTCACGAAGTATCGTGCCATACAAGCACTCACCCAACTATTGAACGTTGTCCGCTTGACCAAGTTGTTCAGCAAGTAATTGAGGACAGAAAAGCACTTGAGGACGCAGTCGGCTATCCCGTAAGAGGTCTTAGCTACCCTAACGGCTCATACAGCAAGGATATTATCAATCTTCTTCCTGCCTGCGGCATAGAATACAGTCGTGTTGTCGGAAGTACGGACGATTTTGCATTTCCCGACAATTTTCTTGAATGGAAATCTACCTGTCACCACGGTCACAACCTTATGCAGAATGCAGAACGTTTTGCCGACCTACATAAGACACAATATCTTTATATGATGTACGTTTGGGGACACAGTTATGAATTTGACCGCGACAACAGCTGGGATTTAATCGAAGGTTTCTGTAAATTTATCGGTGGACGTGACGATATATGGTACGCTACAAATATTGAAATCGTTGACTATATGAATGCCGCAAAAAATCTTAAATACACCGCTAAGGGAGACAGAGTTTACAATCCTAACGCAATATCTGTATGGATTGAAGTTGACGGTCAACATTACGAAATCAAACCGGGAGAACTTAAAGAAATATGACGGAAAAAGAACTTTTTCCTCCTGTACGTGATTTATTCGTAAAACGCGGATACAAAGTCAATGCAGAGGTGCGTGACTGTGACGTTACCGCAACGAAAGACGACGAATTTATTATTATAGAGTTAAAGAAAAATTTATCCGTAACACTTTTGGCACAAGGTCTGAAAAGGCTCAAAACAGGTGCAGACGTATATATCGCCGTACCCAAGCCGAAAAAATATTCACTGAAAAAATTCCGCAACACATTTGCGGTGATAAAAAAACTTGAACTCGGACTTATATTCGTTTCAGTTCGCGGCAGTCATTCATTTGCGGAAATCGTATTTGAGCCGACCGAATTTAAACCGACAACACGCGACTATCGAAAAAGGCGTGAAATTCTCACAGAAATCAACGGCAGAACGATTGACACAAACACAGGCGGTGTGACGAACACCAAAATCATAACCGCTTACACCGAACAATGTATACATATCGCGTGTATCCTTGATATGTACGGCGATTTGTCGCCGAAACGCATAAAGGAAATCAGCGGTATTGACCGTGCGTATAATATTCTAAGAATGAATGTTTACGGTTGGTTTTATAACGTCAAAAAAGGAGTCTACGGTATAACGACAGAAGGACGCAAAGGACTTTTGGAATATCCCGAACTTGAAAAATACTATACCGAACTTTTACAAGAGAATACAGAAAACGGCTCACCTTTGTGAGCCGTTCAGACTGTCGACAAATTGTCCGGAACGTGCAATATATTATATTTTTATATTTTAAAGTTTAATTTATAGCTATAAAAAGCAACAGGCAAGCCTATCTTCGATATACGGCTTGCCTGTGCACTTTTTGCGAAAATAAACTCTAACGTACAAACGTACGCCGACGAGTTCATTTTCGCAAAATCCGAACTGATTTCTCGACCTCTGCCAGCGTGTAGACACTTTTGTCTACACGCTGAACGGCTCACCTTTGTGAGCCGTTTTTTGAATTGCTTTTCTTTAATATTCTTGCTTCTTTTAAAAGATAATCTCTGTTGTTAAGGTTCGCATCTATGATAACCTCGTCTATCAACTTTCTCAGCACATCGCCGATTTCTCTGCCGGGGCGGTAGCCAAGACGTATAAGGTCCTTGCCGTTTACCGCAAGATGCGAAACAAGATACGGCTGTCTTTCAGCCAAAATCTGCTTATAAATCTGCATTGACGCGTCTATTCTGTTTTTCTTTTCGGGGAAATGCTCAAGATTTTTCGCCATATTGTCCGCCGTTTGCAGTATCAAAAGTTTTTCAAAAAGCACCTCACCCGTTCTTGCCATCATTCGCTTAACAGCAGGCAACGACGGCTCAACTCTTACATCATGATTTTCAACAAGTATCGAAACTTCACGAATTGTGTCGTTATCCATACGCAATCTGTGCATAAGGTCAACCGCAATTTTACAGCTTTCTCTGTGATGTCCGTAAAAATGAATTATACCGTTTTGGTCCGTACTCGAACAACACGGCTTGCCAATATCGTGCATAAGTGCCGCCCATCTCAATACCAAATCATTCGGCGTACACTTAACGGTGTGCATAATATGTTCACCGACATCATAAATATGATACTTGTTTCTCTGCGGTTCACCGAAACATCTTTCAAGTTCCGGCATTATATATTGCAGCAGTCCGCACTCGTGCAATTTCCGAATATAGTCGGGATTTTCTGAAAGAAGCATTTTATTCACTTCCTCCAAAATTCTTTCATGACTGACTTTTTTTATAAGCACCGCACATTTTTTTATTGCTTTCCATGTTTCGTCCTCAATTCTGAACGAAAGCACCGCACTGAAACGTATCGCTCTTAACATTCTAAGTGCGTCCTCTTTAAATCGTTTTTCGGGATTACCTACACATCTGATTATCTTATTTTCAATATCATGCTGACCGCCGAAATAATCAATTATACCCGTTTTCGGCAAATACATCATCGCATTTATGGTAAAATCGCGTCTTGCACAATCTTCCCTTGCATCATCGACAAAACATACACTCTGCGGATGTCTGCCGTCACTGTATTCACCGTCAGTTCTGAACGTGGTAACTTCATAACCTGTCTTGTTGTGAACAACCGTAATCGTACCGTGCTTTATACCCGTATCAATCGTACGGCGGAAAAGTTTTTTCACTTCTTCAGGTCTTGCACTCGTTGCAATGTCGTAATCATGCGGAGTTTTGCCCATAATCGTATCACGCACCGCACCGCCTGCCACAAACGCAGAAAAGCCGTCTGTTTCCAGGCGACTTAAAATATTCATAACGCTGTCAGGCAGTATAAACTCCATAATTTTCCCCTTTTTACCCCTTATTCTCTGTAAAAATTATAAATCTTATACTCGATATATGTCAATAGTTTTGTATATAATGTAAATTGAATTTAATATTCTGATTGCAATTATCTCCTATTGCTCATTTTGTTCTTTGCACATCTCGATACACTGCTTTATCACCGCATTTATTCTTTCAATCTGTGTATCTGTCAACTGTTCCATTTCTTCAATCAATATTGATGCAGGATCACGTCCTTTTATCAAATAGTCGGGAGTAGTTTCGAGAATTTCACAAAATTTTATAAAGTTTTCAAGTTTTAAAGCTTTCTTGCCGGATTCCGTTCCTGAAATCATCTGTATACTGACGTCCATTTTTTCAGCCAAATACTCCTGCGTATACCCAAGCTCAATTCTTCTCTTTTTAACTCTCTTTCCTATATCCTCAAACAATTTCTTATTCATATTACCACTCCAGATAAAATACTGTATTTTATCTTAGCGTGCCATACGCTGACAGAGGTCGAGAAATCAGTTCGGATTTTGCGAAAATGGACTCGTCGGCGTACGTGGGTACGGTAGAGTTTATTTTCACAAAAAGTGCATAGGCAGAGGTCGAGAAATTAGTTTGGATTTTGCGAAAATGAACTCGTCAGCGTACATGGGTACGGTAGAGTTTATTTTCACAAAAAGTGCACAGGCAAGCCGTATATTAAAAATAGGCTTGACTGTTTATTTATTATAGCTAAAAAATTAAAAATATTAAAATAACATTTTGCACGTTCCAGACAATTTGTCGACACTCTGCGGCAAGCCTATGCACTTTGCGGACAATTTATCGCCCTCTGAGATAAAATACTAATTGTATTTTATCAACTAATAGTTTAAATTATAATCAAGAAACAGTTTAATTTATTAAAATAACGGTTGACTAATATATTGATTTATGTTATACTCTTTTCAGTTGGTAATTATTTATCAACAAAAAACATTCAGTCATTACGCTTCCCCAATTACAGCATTTGACTGAATGTTTTTTCTTTTATGAACCGCTCTGCAAAACCGTAACGGCTTTGCAGACAATCTGTCTTTAATTACATAGTTTCTATTTCGTGAATTTTTTTAATTCTGTCGGCATGTCTGCCGCCTTGAAATTCCGCTTCAAGATAAGTGTCAACAATCATATTTGCAAGCTCTCTGCCCAAAACACGACCGCCCATACAAATAATATTTGCGTTATTATGTTCCTTTGACATTTTCGCACTGAACACATCACCGCAAAGTGCCGCTCTTATACCCTTAAACTTATTTGCCGCCATTGATATTCCTATACCTGTACCGCAGATAAGTATACCGCATTCACATTCACCGTCAAGAACAGCCTTGCATACAGGCTTTGCACAGTCGGGATAATCAACACTTGCCTCACTGTATGTTCCGAAGTCTTTAACCTCAATACCCTTTTCCTTTAAATGTTCGATTATATGTCCTTTTAGTTCAAAACCGCCGTGGTCACTGCCTATTGCTATCATTTACTTTCTCCTTTTTCTTTGTTTTCTCTTTCTTCAAGCTCTCTTTCGGCTTGAGATTTTCTTATATAATACGGTTTCATTTCAAGATACGATTGCGTTTCACCGCGTTTTGCCTTATCAAGTGCAAGTGCCGCAACCGATGACGCTCTTGAATTTAATGCATTTGCAGGCGGGAATATCGCCTTGTCACCAAGTTTTTCTTTAATGTATTCCCTATACACCTTAACACCGTCACCGACAAATATAGTATCAAGAAATTCACCGCAGCTTTCAAGGCATTCATCAATGCTGATTGCCTCAGGCTCTCCGATTTCCTTAAAACCCTCGTCCCAAATATAGCTTGCTGTAAACACATTGTCACGTCTTGCGTCCATTATCGGCACAATTATATGCTCCGCATACGGCACGTTATATGCAAGTGCCTCAAGTGTTCCGACGCTCACCACAGGTTTGCCCGTTGCGTGTGCAAGTGCCTTGACAGTTGCAACGCCTATACGAAGTCCTGTAAACGAACCCGGTCCGATAGCCGCCGCAAATATGTCAATATCCTGAACGGTCAATTCAAGCTCCGACAAAATCTGTTCTATCATTGTCATAATCTTCTGCGAATGAGTTTTTTTATGATTTAAAATATACTCACCAAGCAAAAGCTCATCTTCCATAACCGCAACAGTAGCGACATTGGACGAGGTATCTATTGCAAGAACTCTCATTTTTCTGCCTCCGTTTTTTGAATTTCGATTTTTCTGTAATTATCGTGACGACTGTAATCCTTCGATATAGTAACGTCATATCGGTTTTCGGGAAGTATGTCGTCAATAAGCTGCGGCCATTCGATAACGCTTACACCATCGCCGTAAACATATTCTTCATAGCCGATTTCATACATTTCATCACTGTCTGCTATGCGGTACACATCAAAATGATACAAAGGAAGTCTGCCGCTGTATTCATTCACAATCGTAAAAGTCGGACTTGTGATAGGCACATCAATTCCGAGTCCCTTTGCAAGTCCCTGCACGAATGCTGTTTTGCCGACACCCAAATCACCGTACATACAAAGTACGTCACCTGCCTTTAAAGTTTTTGAAAACTTCTCGGCAAATTTTTGTGTTTCTTCATAACTGTTTGACTCAAATTCCATAATTAAAATAACCCTGTTATCTTTCCGTCTGCATCAACGTCTATATTATCAGCCGCCGGCACTTTCGGAAGTCCCGGCATAACCATTATATTACCCGTTTCAACAACGATAAATCCCGCACCGTTTGAAACTCTTACGTTGCTTACCGTAATTTCAAAATTTTCAGGTCTTCCCAAAAGTTTTGCGTTGTCAGACAATGAATACTGCGTCTTTGCCATACATACAGGCTTTTTATCAAGACCGAGTTCTTCAAGTCTTGCAATCTGCTTTTGTGCTTTCGGTGTGTAATTAACACCCTTACCGCCGTAAATTTTTGTCACGATTTCATTAATCTTATCTTTGATTGACATATCGGTATCGTATGCCGGTTTAAAATCAGCTTTTTGGTTTTCGACCGCCGAAATAACCTTTTCGGCAAGGTCCAATCCGCCCTCACCGCCTTTTGCAAAGACTTCGCTAAGCGCACATTCTGCACCCAATTCGTGACATCTTTCAATGACAGTATTAAGTTCTTCTTCACTGTCCGTATCAAAACGGTTTACCGCTACAACAACCGGTACTCCGAATGACTTCATATTTTTAATATGTTTTTCAAGGTTTACGATACCTTTTTTCAAAGCGTCAACATTTTCTTCTTTAAGGTCGGTCTTTTTAACTCCGCCGTTGTATTTAAGTGCACGAACAGTCGCAACAATAACAACTGCGTCAGGACTTATTCCGGCCATACGGCACTTAATATCCATAAACTTTTCGGCACCCAAATCTGCGCCGAAACCTGCCTCTGTTATTGTATAATCAGAAAGCTTCATAGCAAGCTTCGTAGCTTGTACACTGTTACAGCCGTGTGCAATGTTTGCGAACGGACCGCCGTGAATAAAGCAAGGTGTGTATTCAAGCGTCTGAACAAGGTTAGGCTTTATAGCGTCCTTCAAAAGTGCCGCCATTGCACCCTGTGCCTTTAAATCCGAAGCCTTAACGGGCTCACCGCTGCGGTTATAACCGATTATAATTTCACCCAAACGTTTTTTCAAATCCTCCAAATCGTTTGCAAGACAAAGTATCGCCATAACCTCCGATGCAACAGTAATCATAAAACCGTCCTCACGCGGAATACCGTTCACCTTTCCGCCCATACCGACAACAACGTGACGTAAAGCTCTGTCATTCATATCGACAACACGTTTCCAAACAATGTTTGTAACATCAATATCAAGTGCGTTACCCTGATGAATGTGATTATCAATCATTGCCGAAAGCAAGTTATTTGCCGCCGTTATAGCGTGCATATCACCTGTAAAATGAAGATTTATATCTTCCATCGGTACAACCTGACTGTAACCGCCGCCTGCAGCACCGCCTTTAATTCCCATAACAGGTCCAAGTGACGGCTCACGAAGTGCCAAAACGCACTTTTTGCCCATATTGGTAAGTGCGTCGCCAAGTCCGATTGTTGTCGTTGTTTTACCTTCACCCGCCGGAGTAGGATTTATTGCCGTAACAAGAATCAGCTTTCCGTTTTCATTGTCCTTAACCTTTCCCCAAAGTTCAGAGGCAATCTTAGCCTTATACTTTCCGTAAAACTCCAAATCGTCCTCTGCTATGCCGATTGATGCGGCAACATCACGGATATGCTTCATTTTTGCATTTTGTGCAATTTCAATATCTGATAGCATATTCATATCCTCCCTTAAATTTTCTATTGTGCATTAAAATGTTAATATCTTTATAAAGTGAAATAGAGCTGAACAGTAAAATTAATCCAGCTCGAAAATATTTAATCGTTATTTAATCAGTTATTATTGAAATAACCTCTGTCCTCACGAACTTTTCTAAGTAGCAAGTCCAATCTGTGTTCAACGTCGTTAAGAACGTCATCAACATATTGGTCTGTATCAGTCTTAATTTCGATAGACTTCTGTTGTGCGGCATTAACAAGCTCATTAGCCTGTTCATATGCAGCCTTTGTAATTTCGTGTTCGTCAATAAGCTGCATTTGAGTTTCTTCGGCATTCTTCTGAATAGCCTCGGCTCTGTTTTCAGCCTCTGACAAAATTCTTTGTCTTTCTTCCTTAACCCACTTTGCTTCCTTTAGCTCGTCAGGGTATACAAGACGAATTTCCTGAATGTAGTCTAAAAGTTCACCCTTGTCAATCATAACCTTTCCGGTTAGAGGTACAGCCGATGCTTTTTCAATAGCCTCCTCCATCATATCGACAATTTCCATGATATCCATATCCATATCCATTTCGTTCAATCCTTTCATCCCTACTTATATTTTTCTTCGATTGTTTCTATTATTTCACAAGGTACAAGACCTGTCAAATCTCCATGAAATCCCGCAAGCTCCTTAACCATGCTCGAACTGATATATGAATACTTCGTATTCGTCATCATAAACATAGTTTCGTATTCGGGATTAAGAGCCTTATTCAGAAGTGCCATTTGAAATTCATATTCAAAGTCAGCTACGGTTCTCAGGCCCTTAACAATCACCGTTGCATTTTTGCTGGCAGCAAAATCAACCAATAATCCCGTAAAAGTATCCACTTCCACATTATCCAAATGTTTAGTTACCAAGCGAATCATCTCAACTCTTTTTTCAGCAGAAAAAAGAGGGGTTTTGCTTGCATTGCTTAAAACTCCGACCACCAATTTTTCATAGACACGGCTTGCTCTTTCGATAATGTCAAGGTGTCCGTTAGTTATCGGGTCAAAACTTCCCGGATAAACTGCAATTCTCATTTGTTCTTCTTTCCTCTTAGGCTTATCCCACAAAAGCCGATTTAATTGCTTACATCGTATGATGTAATTTGGGTAGCTGCCGACATTTTAGCGACAAGCTCAATTATTTTTCTTATATACCGTGATATATGTTCTGCCGTACTTTCTCTGTCTGTACATTTCAAGTCCGTCAAAATCATCATGAAAATCAGTTCCGTCACTTTCCAGAACCACTATACCATCCTCGTTTAACAGATTGTTTTTGACAATACACTCAAGTACAGGTTCGATAAAGTTTTTATTATACGGAGGGTCAAGGAAAATCACATCGAATTTTTCCTTTGCCCTCTCCATATAATCAAAACATGACGTATTAATAATTTCACAGTAATCCGAAAAATCCAAAGAATTTGCATTTTTCTTGATAATATCAATCGAACGCTTGTCTTTATCAAGGCAAACGGCTTTTTTTGCACCGCGTGAAATCGCCTCAAAGCTCAAAGCACCGCTGCCGGCAAACATATCAAGGCACACCGCATCGGGTATAAACGTCTGAATTATATTAAATACAGACTCCTTAACTCTGTCAGTCGTAGGACGAACATCATCACCCTCAAATTCAAAAAGTTTATGTCCGCGTCTGATTCCAGATATTATCCTCATGCACAATCCTCCATATTATTCTTCTATATTCTAACCTACTTTTTGCAAAAGGTCAACAATGTTATTGTTTTTTTTCCTAATTTACATAAAATATCAATCGTTTTGTAAAGGATTTGATACATAGTATACATTAAATGCTAAATTTCATCAATATCTTCCGTGAATTCAGGAATGTTAATTCCTCTCACATATTCGTTGTTAGGTACAGGCGGTTTATCCATTTCAGGACCTATATAGAAACCTGTTTGTGTACACTGATTGTAAGCGGTATTTTGGAATGCAACGCTTAATCTGTAAACACTGTCGTGCATAAACGTATAGAACTTATGGTCTGTAAGGTCTGTTGTTGTGTAAATACGAAGTTCCGTATCGTCCTCATTTCTCCAAACAGCCTCTTCTCTCCAGTCACCCAAAATATCGGCTTGGATACAAGGTGTACCCTTCTTCCAGTTGTTTGAAAGAGTACCCTTAGGGTCAAGGATTGTCACAAGTTTGTTGTTTTCATAATCCCACTTATAAATTTTCGGATAACCGACTGCCTTTTCATCATCAAATTCGTGGTCAAGAAGTTCACGGATAAGGTCGCCGTCCCACCAAATAGCAAAATCTATTGATTCAGGGCCCTTTTCATTGATAAGTTCACCCTCCATTGTGTAGATACCGTCATCCATTACCCAACACTGATTACCTTCATATCTCGGGTCAATCTTCGCGCAAAGTCCTCTTGTTGTGTCACGGCCTGTAAACTTACCCCACTTAATCTCGCCTGTTGCAGGGTCACGCACTTCAAAACCGTATTCGGCACTGTCGTGTTCGTGAATTTGGAAGAAGTCAAGGTTAGGTGTTTTCTTTGTGAAGTTACCAAGGTTCATACAGTCGCCGTGTTCAAGGCCTGTTGAGTAAATACCCTTACCGTCATGGTCAACAGCCATTGCGCCGTAAACGATTTCGTCAAGTCCGTCGCCGTCAATATCACCGACACCAAGATTGTGGTTACCTTGATTTGTGTATTCGATATTCTGATCCTTGTTAGCAAGGAACTTCCAACGCTTAACAAGTTTATTGTCAATTACGTCATATGCAACAAGCACTGTCGGACAACCGTGGTCATAGTAACCTCTACACATTACAACGCTCGGATTTTCACCGTCAAGATATGCTACGCAGGCAAGGAAACGGTCGACTCTGTTACCCCAAGAATCGCCCCATTCACGAACGTTGCCTCTCGGCGGATCATAATCGACAGTATCCATAATTTCGCCTGTTTCACCGTTGAACAATGTCAAGTATTCCGGACCTTCAAGAATGAATCCGTCCTTATTTCTGTAATCCGCGTCCTTGTCACCGATTACGTTACCCTTGCCGTCAACAGTTGCGTCTGCGGTTTTGCATACAAGTTCTGCCTTACCGTCATTATTAAAGTCATACACCATAAATTGTGTATAGTGTGAACCCGAACGGATATTACGTCCGAGATTAATTCTCCATAGCTTTGTACCGTCAAGCTTGTATGCGTCAAGCAAACATTCACCTGTTATACCCTTGTGTGAGTTATCCTTACCGTTTGCGTCCCAACGAAGAATGATTTCGTATTCGCCGTCACCGTCAAGGTCTGCAACAGACGCGTCATTTGCGGTATAAGGATATGAATTGCCGTCAGGGTCAACAAAGTTTTCAGGCTTGTCAAGAGGAATTGATATATAAGGTGCATTTACAACTTTAACTTCCGCACCCTTTTTCTCAGCCTTATTACCCTTTACGGCTTTGATTGTGTAAACGTCTTCCGGTTTACCGTCTTTGTCAAGATAGTTTGTAGAATCGGTGATTACGTCTGTAATCTTTTCACCGTTTCTTAAAATTATAAAGTTAATGTCCTGTTCGTATTCATACGCATTAAGACGCCAGCTAAGGAATACGCCGTTTTCTGTCATCATTGCAACGGCACCTCTGCCCAACGTTTCCATTTTGCGTTTCTTCGGCTTAGCCTCCATATCTATTGTTACCTCACTGCGTTTTGATATACCGCTTGTCGTAACAGCCTCAACCGCATATACGAAAGGTACGTTTGTTATTACTTTATCATCAATGAAATGTGTTTCTTCTGTTTTTCCTATGTACTTGTAAATACCGTAAGGTGCTTTTTGATAAATGTTGTACCAAACCGCCTCCTTAAATCCGTTCCACACAAGTGTTACGGAATTAGGAGTTTCCTTTGCGTCAAGCTCTGTTATCTCACCGGCAACGCTCTTGCCGTCAACGACTTCAACATCAATCGTAACAGACTTATCCGAACAGAACTTATGTGCATACAATGCACACACGCTGTATTCAAATTTATCGCATATTGTAACGTCACCGTCAACAAATTCCTCTGTAATAACTTCCTGAACCTTATCAATTTCGTTATTCTTCGGATTTCTGCGTGACACTCTGTAACCGATAACGCCGTCGGCTTTATCCCAAGTCAATTTAACCGAAGCCGTATCACGTTTTGCGATAACGGCACTTTTAACATTCTTAACTTCAATGTCTTGCTTTTGTGCAATATCAATGCTGTTAAGGCAAGTATGCTTACCCATTTCAAATGCAAATTCAATCTTACCGTCAGTAACTGTAACAGGGAACACTCTTTCCACAACAGTACCGTCACTTACCCATACGCCGTATTTTTCACCGTTGACGTTGTAGAATGTCATAACATCGCCTTCGTCAACATAGTCGCCCGTAGAAACGCGTACAATATATTCGCCGTTTTCAATATCAACGATAAATGACTTTCCGCCCATAAAAAGAAAATCTCTGTTTAATTCCTTTTCACCGATTTTTCTTTCGTCAGCCTCTGCGACTTCCGAAAGTCCAAAACCTTTTTCCTTTGTGTAAACAGATTTTTCAGTCACTTTTGTGTAACCGTCAACAGGCGGTTTCTTACCAAAATCAAAACTTGCCTCTTTCATTTTATCAATTTCCTCTCTAAAATACATTATAATAATTTAATTATACACCAAAATGATGAATTAATAAAGTGTTTTTTAAGAGTTTTTATGTTTTTTTCTTAATTATTGCAATTCATCAAGGCTTTTAAACGTATATCCCTCATTTTTTGCGTAATTTATTATATCTTCCAAAGCATTTGCATTGTCGGAGGACACTGCGTGAAGAAGTAAAACAGCACCGTCATGCAGATACGGCGTAACTTGATTAAACGCATAGTCCGCCCCCTGCTGCATATTTATGTCCCAATCCTTGTACGCAAAGCTCCACAGAATTGTCCTGTATCCCATATCTTTTGCAACAGCAAGCACTCGTTCACTGTATTCCCCCTCCGGCGGACGCATATACTTCATACTCACGCCGTACATTTCCTCACACATTTTATTCAAATCGGAAAGTTCTTTTTGTTCCGTTTCGACGCTCTGTTTCGGTAAATTCGGGTGGTTTACGGTATGGTTTCCGACAATGTGACCGTCATCAATCATTCTATGCACCAATTCCTGTTGATTTTCAAGATACGGACCTGTCACAAAAAATGCCGCAGGCGTTGAAGTCTGCTCCAAAACGTCCAAAATCTTTGACGTGTAGCCGTTTTCATAACCCTCGTCAAATGTCAGATAAAGTGTTTTCGGTGCATTTTCATCTATATAATAGCAATCGTATTTTCTAAGCACTTCCTTTTGTGAATTAGGTATTTCGGGCGGTGCGCCTTTCTTGCGTACAAATCCCCAACCAATCCCCTCATTATTCATTTGGTCATATGACACATTCACCTGTTGTACGTCATTACTGACCGTATCGGCTGTATTAGATGAACAACCGCTCATCAAAATTGTCGTGCAAAAAATTACCAAAATCACTTTTTTCATTGTTTATCATACCCTTTCTTTATTTATTTTTATTCTTTAATAATATTGTTAATAATATTGTTGAATTTTATTGTAAATTGGTATATAATAATGATATATCAGCTTTTTAGGGGGATTTTAATTATGTCTAATGCAACCGAATTTGAAATGAGACGTCGTGAACGCCGCAGACGTGAACGTCTTAGAAAAAAACGTATACGTGCGGCTATTATTTTTATAGTTCTTATAGCAATTATTATTGTTGTCGCAGTTGCCGTTTCGATGAAAAAAGGTAACAACGAGCAACAAAATACAAATAATGTATCAGTCGAAGCAACAGAAAATCCCGAAAATGTCGTTCCGACCGTAGAGCCGGTACAAACAAATACATTAAATATTCCTCCCGCAACGGAAGAAAACGACCTGCTTCAAATCGTTAAAGATTCAGTACAGGAAAAGCGTTGTTATCTTACATTCGATGACGGTCCTACAGAAAATATAACTCCGCAAATTCTTGATACTTTGAGAAAATACAATATTAAAGCCACGTTCTTTGAAGTCGGTTCACTTATCGACTCAAACTTTGATATGGCAAGACGTGTATACGAAGAAGGACATCTTATAGCAAACCACTCTGATGGACATAACTATGAGAAATTATATGCGTCAACAGACACATTTATTAATGAAGTAAACGCTTGTTTCCAAAAAATTGACGCAGTTACAGGCGGCGCTCAAACAATGCGACTTGTACGTTTTCCTGGCGGCAGCTATAAATCAAGTGCAGACAGTTTTTCGCCTGTAAAGCAAGAATGTAAAAAAGTACTAAAAGAAAACGGTTACTATTATTGTGACTGGAACGCGCTAAATGGTGACGCAGAGGGTAAAAAGAAAGATGCACAAGGTCTTTTGGATTACCTAAAGTCAAATATGCCGGAAGGTCAAAATGTTGTCATTCTTATGCACGATGCCGCCGCTAAACAAGCTACGGCTGACGCTTTGCCAATGATTATCGAATATTTGATTTCAGAGGGATATACATTCCACAGACTTGACGATATTAATTATCAAGCCGCCGTCACAACAATCGCCCCTGAAAGCGGTGAAACAGCCACAACAACTACTTCAACCGATACAACAAATACAGCAAGCACAACAAATCCAACAAATACAACAAACCCAACAAGTACAACAAATCCAACAGCCGACACAGCAAACGCACAAAACAGCAATACACAATCGGCAACAGACAAACCTGTACAGGCACAAAATGCCCAAAACATAACCCCTGCCCCTGCACAATCGGGTACAGCAATTATAATTCAATAAACAGTCTTATATTATAGACTTACAGAGAGGAAAACATATGAAAAAATTTATATTAGCTGTTTGGGTGATGTTATGCACTATGCCTTCCACATTTGCATACGCAGCCGATTTGCCCTCTGAAAAAGGTATCGAAAGAATAAAATGGGCAATAATGAGTTGCGGTCATATGCCTAAAATAATGATTATAGGTCTTAGTATAACCGTCGCAATAATCTTGGTCACCGTTATAATCGGCATTATGTACAGCAGGAGGGAAACAAATGAATAATTCACGTCAAAGCGATATTCCCGGCTATCTTTACGCTTTGGACGGAATGAGAGCAATATCACTTATTTTTATAGTAATATTTCACACATTCCAGCAAAGTTGGATTTTTTATAATTTAAAAATAAGTCCTGACAAGTATTTGTTTAATTTTGAAATATTTCAACGTTACGGCTATGTAGCCATAGATTCTTTCTTCGTGTTGAGTGGATTTTGTCTTTTCTATCCTATCGCACGAAGTATGTTTGGTGAATGTGAGTTCAGAGGTTGGAAGAATTTCTTTATAAAGCGTGCAAGAAGAATTTATCCTTCATATGTCATAATGCTTATTCTGACTATTCTAATTCCGAGTTTTTCATATATAGGCGGAATGTATGATCCCAAAAGTTTTACGAATGTTGCTCACAATGTTATAATGCATTTGCTTTTCATTCATAACTTTGATTCGCATACTATCGGAACAACCATTTCTACCGCTTGGACAATGAGTATTGAAGTTCAGTTTTATGTTCTGTTTCCGCTTATATGTATTCCGTTCCGCAAGAAACCTGTTCTTACAACAGTCGTTATGTCTTTAGTGGCTGTATTGCTGAGATTTATACTTATGGCAAATGCAAACATATCACAGCCTATAATGTCGGCAATCACACCTATTTATTTTGACGTATTTGCTTTCGGAATGATTTCCGCATATTTCGTGGTATATGTAAGAAACAAAGTAAAATGTATAGATAAACTCAAATTGTGCATGACAATTATATCCGCTTTGAGTATTTTCTCTGCTTTCGGATATATGTGCTGGCTTAGAAAGATTTCATTCCCGAACGGAGTTGCGGGCGATGTGTATTTTCGCTTTTTGTACAGAGGAATATTCTCTGTATTAATAGCACTTTTCCTTTTCACCGCTTGTTTCTCATACGGTTTTTGGGAAAAGAAAATATGGGGAAATAAATTTTTCGTTTTCCTTTCATCAATATCATATACGGTGTACCTATGGCACCAGAATGTATTTATATTCCTAAAAAATCACAACATACCTTACAGCACACAAAATCCCGTAATGAACGACAGAGCCGCAATGGACGGATTAACCTTAATTTGTTGGACCGTTTCAATATTAGCGGGAATAATCATAACCAACTACATAGAAAAACCAATCGTAAAATACGGCTTAAAAAACAGTATTTTAAAATTATTGGAGCTTATACATCTAAGACCCCCTCAAAAAAACACAGTCCGCTCCAAAGAGTGAATAAAGTACATAACTAAAAAAACACACAGTCCTATGAAAACAGACTGTGTGTTTTTAATTAAAATCCTATTCTTTTTCTGTTTTTAATCAATATCGGTACAATAATCGCCGATGCAACCATACTCATACACCACTGTATCGGTGATGAAATAAGCGATACAAGTGCGGTTTCATATCCCATAAGCGGAATTTCCGCAGCAAAGTAACCGCCTGTAACAATCACAAGTGCAACGATACCGCCGATTATAAAATACTTTATATCAACGTGTCCGTAAACGATTTTACCGATTGCAAATCCCATAATACCTTTAATAATAAATGTCGGTATACAGAATATCGGATAACCAGAAATAAAATCTGCCAAGCTATGTCCTATCGCTCCGACAATCGCACCGGGTATAGGTCCGAGTATCATTGCAGCCACATAAATTATGCAGTCGCCGAAATGCACATATCCGCCGCCTATCGGCACTTTCGGCACGATAGTAAGTACGCACGCCAATGCCGTAAGCATTGCCACTCTAACAAATTGTTTAGTATTCATCGTATTCCCCTTCTGTAAGTTCCGTCACTGTTTTATCTTCAAGTGATTTCTTTACATTTATAATTCTTTGATTTTCAGACCCTCTGAATTTCAATTTCAAATTTTTCTTTTCCGCCACAAATGCACCGTCAACAAGCACGTCAATATACTTTAAAATATCTTCACATTCTCCGACAAGCTCTTCAAAAGCAAAACCACTGTAACACCATACGGTTTTATTCGGAAAATGTTCCTTTATTGTTTTTAATATATATTGTACCGCCATGCGATTTTCCTTTTCAAAAGGCTCACCGCCGAGCAGGCTGAAACCTTTTATATACTCCTTATCCATTGCGGTTATAATTTCGTTCATTGTATCGTCCGTGAACTCATTGCCATAACAAAAATCCCACGTTTCACTGTTAAAACAGTCCTTACAGTGACGTCTGCAACCGCTGACAAAAAGCGATACTCTCACGCCTGTTCCGTTTGCAATGTCAGTTTTCTTTATATTCCCATAATACATAATTAATTTCCACAGCATTTCTGCCCACAAATAGTAATTAAAAACCTTAACTGCTCTTGCTTGTGGGCTGACAAGGCGTTAAGTGGAAATTATGTCCATGTGCGTTCGCCATAGGCGAAAATCGCACGGACAATTAAATCAAATAACGTGATTTTTCACGTTATTTTCCCTTATTACAAATGCAAAACTCTGCTCTTAATCTCTTTCGTCTTTCCCGTATTCCAAAAATTTTCGCCGAGATAACCGCAAGTACGTCTTGTAACATTCAATTTACTGTGGTCTTTATTATGACATTGCGGACATTCCCATTCCATATTGTCATTAATCATAATCTCACCGTCAAAGCCACACTCTTGGCAATAGTCCGATTTTGTATTAAATTCGCCGTACTGAATGTTATCATAAATATACTTCACGAGTGTTTCAAGTGCAGGCAGGTTATTCTGCATATTCGGTATTTCCACATAAGAAATCGCACCGCCGAGCGAAATATTTTGGAATTCGCTTTCAATATCGAATTTATCAAAAGCATTGATTTTCTCTCTGACGTCAACGTGGTAAGAATTTGTATAATAACCCTTATCGGTAACATTCTTAATCGGTCCGAATTTCTCATAATCAATTTTAGCAAAACGATAGCATAACGTTTCCGCAGGTGTGCCGTAAAGACTGAAACCCAATCCTGTTTCCTCTTTCCACTTTTCCGCCGCGTCACGCATATGATACATTACTTTAAGTGCAAATTCTTTACCCTTACCGCTTGTTTGGCTTTCGCCGGTCATAAGGTAAGTAAGTTCATAAAGACCGATATATCCGAGCGACAACGTAGAATACCCATTGTGCAAGTATTTATCAATCGTTTCACCTTTTTTCAAACGTGCTATAGCACCGTATTGCCAGTGAATAGGGCTTACGTCAGACACAACCCCCTCCAATGCTTTATGACGGCACATAAGCGCCTCATAGCAAAGTTCCAAACGTTCGTCAAACAGTTTCCAAAACTTTTCTTCATCGCCCTTAGCCACAAGTCCGATTTGCGGAAGATTTATACTTACAACACCTTGATTAAATCTTCCCTCCCACTTGTACTCACCGTTTTCGTCTTTCCAAGGTGAAAGGAACGAGCGACAGCCCATACAGCTGAACACGTTACCCTCATAATTTTCACGCATTTTCTTTGCTGAAATATAGTCGGGATACATTCTTTTAGCGGAACATTTAACCGCAAGTTTCGTAACGTAATCGTATTTACCGCCCTTTAGACAGTTGTTTTCATCAAGCACATATATAAGTTTTGGGAATGCAGGTGTAACATATACACCCTGTTCATTCTTAATACCGTCAAGTCTTTGACGAAGAATTTCTTCTATAATTCTTACGTTTTCGTCAACGTATTCGTTATTTTCGTCAATATATAGGAACAAAGTCACAAACGGCGACTGTCCGTTCGTTGTCATAAGCGTGTTAATCTGATATTGAATAGTCTGTACACCCGATCTTAATTCATCATCGACACGCATTTCAACTATTTTCTCAATATCTTCCCGACTTAACGTATCCTTGAATTTTTCCTGTGTTTCAGCCATAAACTTGTCGCGGCTCTTTCTTAAATATTTTCCCAAATGTGCCACATTTACGGACTGTCCGCCATACTGATTACTTGCAACCGCCGCAATAATCTGCGTTGTGACGGTACAGGCAACCTGAAAGCTCTTAGGCGATTCAATCATTTTACCGTTCATAACAGTACCGTTGTCAAGCATATCCTTGATATTTATAAGACAGCAGTTAAAAATCGGCTGTATAAAATAATCCGCGTCATGAAAATGAAGTATGCCGTTTTGATGTGCCATTGTGATATGCTCCGGCAACAGCATACGTCTTGTGAGGTCACGCGACACTTCACCTGCTATATAGTCACGCTGTGTAGACGCGTGAACAGTATTCTTATTTGAATTTTCCTCCGCAAGCTCCTTGTTTTCGTTTCTGATTAGCTTTAGGATTGATTCATCTGTTGTATTCGACTTTCTCAAAAGACTGCGTTGGTATCTGTATATCATATACTTTTTCGCAAGTACATACTTGTTGTGTGCAACAAGCGTCTTTTCGATTATATCTTGTATCGTTTCAACGGGAATTACTTCCTTGTCTGTTTTTTCAACGTTTCCTATCGCCTCTTCTATCAAGTCGTCACTGACTTTTTGCGAATTGTCCACCTCAACATTCGCTTTTTTAATGGCGGCTGTTATCTTGTCAGCATTGTATTCAACAATTCTACCGTCACGCTTCTGTACTTTCACTTTCATAACCCCTTCTCTGTATAAAACACTATATACAGTATTATCGCTCAAAAAAAATATGCAGAAAGCACGTCTTTATGCGTGTTTTATGCAAATCTCAAATACTATGTAACCACTATATTTTGTGTCCTTGATATTTTTGTATATCTATATCTTGTATTATATTATAGCACAGTTGGATTATAAATGCAATACATTTTATTTTACAAATTGAATACAATATAAAAAAGCAAGCACAATTTTTATGCTTGCTTATCAATATATTGTATTTATATAAAATAATCCGGAATAAAAGTTTCCCTCATATCAATGTAACCCTTAAAATCTTTCTGACGCTTGCCGTCTATTGTAAACCTTACGTTCACAATCCCGTCAAGTCCTGTAAGTGAATTGACGATTGAATACACCGTAAGCAGTTCCAAATCACGACCGTCGGGGTGCTTGTCCGCCAATTCCTGCTTTATATCCACATACGCAATCCTATCAAGCACTTTCACCTTTATACCGTGTTTGACGTTCGGAATAATTCGCCTTATTTTCGGATTGTCGTCATATCCCTCAACAAGCTCGTCCACTACTCTTTGTGCCATTTTCTGCGTACTCATCTGCGGTATTTGAGTTTTTACTGGAATCAATCTGAGCATTTGTGCGTCAACGTAATACAGCTTTACCTCTGCTGTTTCCGTATGTGTATTCTGCGATATAACCACAGTACCAAAGCCGATTGCAAGTATTAATAAAAATATAAAGTGTCTTATAAGCGTGTTCTTCTTTAATGTAACTATCTGCAAAACAAAAAACCTCCATACACTGACTTATATACAGTATATGAAGGTTCAATGATTTTTATTACATATTTTTACTTTGTTCCAATGCTATTGCAAGCTGGTCAGGACAAGACGTACCGCGTCCGTTACAGTTTGTACCCTTTAATCTCGAAATAACATCGTCAATATTCATACCCTCAACAAGAGCGCTTATACCTTGCGTATTACCGTTACAACCTCTTGTGAAGTGTACATTTCTGACAACTCCGTCTTCTACCTCAAAATCTATCTGTACAGAACAGACACCCTTAGGCTGATATGAAAACTTAGCCATTATATCCACCTCCAAAATTTTATATTTATCTACATTCTGATTATACAACATTTATTGCTTTTTTTCAAGCATATCTATTGACTATACACCCATTTTTTTATATAATAATATACAGAAATAAATTTAGGAGGAAGTTCAAATGAAATTATTTGTAGATACTGCCAATGTAGATGAAATCAGACAGGCAAATGATATGGGCGTCATCTGCGGTGTTACAACAAATCCGTCTCTTATCGCAAAAGAGGGCAGAGATTTTGTTGAAGTTGTTAAGGAAATCACAACTATTGTAGACGGTCCTATCAGTGCCGAAGTTATTTCCCTTGAGGCTGATAAAATGGTTGAAGAGGCTAAACCTCTTGCAGCTATCAACAAGAACATTGTTATAAAAATTCCTATGTGTGCAGAAGGTCTAAAGGCTGTTAAAAAACTTACAGCTCTTGGTATCAAGACTAACGTAACTCTTATCTTCTCATCCGCACAGGCACTTCTTGCCGCAAGAGCAGGCGCTACATATGTAAGTCCATTCCTTGGCAGACTTGACGACATCGGTACAAACGGTATGATTCTTATTGAAGAAATCGCTGATATTTTCAAAATTCACGAAATCCCAACAGAAATTATCGCCGCAAGTATCAGAAATCCTATCCACGTTATCGACGCTGCAAGAGCAGGTTGTGACATCGCAACAGTTCCTTATAAGGTAATTGCTCAAATGCTTCACCACCCACTTACAGACAAGGGTATCGAAAGATTTTTAAAAGACTGGGAAACAGTTCCGAAGAACTAATATGATTAAATGACACAAAACACCTCTTGAAATTCAAGAGGTGTTTTTAATTGTATTTATTCATAATCAATTCGTTCAATCTTAAAAATAACAGGTCTTGTACCATCCGAACAACAGGTAATCATCACATTTTCATCTTTCATCCAACCAGCCATTACAGAGCCGCCTTGCAATCCGGTATAAATATAACGTGAAATAGCGTCCCACGCTTCAGAACAGAACGGCAATTTCGGACCACCAGCCACAGTATCGGCATTACCGTTAGTTTTCACCAACGTATTCAGTCCGAGATGCCAAAAGTCGTCTCTGTCACCGTCGCGATAAAAAACAAATTCATCACCGACATTGTAGCACGGACAGACTCCCGAATTCGGATCTGCACAGTATTTCTGCTGTAATTCGGGATATAATTTTTTATCCAACACTGTTACTTTCACTTTATGTTTCATAGCAGTTTCCTCCGTATATTACACTTCCACAGCTATTGCACTGTAATTATCATTGTTTTCTTTTTCGTTTTCGTGCAGGCTTTCGAGCATTTTTTCAAGCCATTCTTTCGGTGATTTAGTTTTTGCGAATGATTTTTCTATATCATCTTCATAAACATATTCCCAAAAACCATCTGTACAAAGTACAAAAGCGTCACCTTTTTTCAAGTCAATCACTTCCGACACATCAAAATTCAAATCATCAATGTCACTTATCGATGACAACAATTTATTTTGATTAGGGCTTGTACGTATTTCATCAAATGTAATTATCCCCTCTTTAAAATCTCTGAATGCGATAGAATGGTCGTCCGTAATCTGCGAAATTCTCTTTTTTGATATGTAGTAAAGACGGCTGTCGCCGGAATGTGCCCACACGGCTTTTTCACCGTCAGTTACCAATGCAACAATCGTACTCGACATATTCGATTTTGTACTCTCTCGTTCCTCACCCAAAACAGACGCCGCCTTTTCGATATATCTGTATAACGCCTTACCCGAAAGTTCAGGTGCTTTTTTAAACGATTTACAAACCGTTTCACACACAATCTCCGACGCAACCTCGCCGAAGCTCTGTCCGCCCAATCCGTCGCACACGACAAAGCACCACAACTTATCCGAATTTGCGTAACCTACATAATCTTCATTGTTTTTACGACCGCCTCTGTTTGTCAGTGACACTGCTCTCATAAATTTTTACCCCACATTTATTGATTTCCGTTTTCTTCTGCACTGTTTTCAAAATCAGCTGTATTTTCTGAATTTTCAGCATTATCTGTATTTTCCGTATTACCGTTATCAATGCCTTTCAAAGAATTGATTTCCTCCTGCATAGTGAGCTGTCCCTGCAAAGCCTCATCAAACATAGCTTTTGTCTGACGGTTTGAAACAATAAGCACTATATTCATAACGCATTGAACCAATATTACAGCAGTCAAAATCAATGCCAGCCATACAAGCCCTTTTTCACGACCGCTTTTTACACGTTTATAATCCATCTGTATCACTCCTGATTTTTATACTCTGCAAGAAAGCGTGAAAACTTTCCGACGCATTTTTCGTTAAATCTCACTCCGAGAGAAGTAAGTTTCATAAGCAAATCCGCACTGATTTTTTCTTCATATTCGACCTCAACTTCATAATCCGTTTTATCGAAATATGTCGTTTTATCAAGGCACAATTCTGATCCGTTATGCACAAGGCTGTTTCTTATCGTTACGGCACAGCCCATTTTATAAAGTTCGCCCACATCCTCGCCTGTTATCTCTTTTGCAAGTTCGGCATTTATAATATCAGGTACTTCTTCCGTTTCAAATTCATTTTCTTCGCAAATCTGCAAAGGGCTGTTTTCGTTTTTGTGAAGTTTCACCTGTATTTTCGCCACTTCACCTACAACTCTTATTCTTACCATTATACGTTTTTCTCTAAGTATACCCGCTTTATCGGTATAATAATAATTCGTCTGTTCTCTGACCTTTTCCCATGTAAAAGCGTTTAAAATACTCTCATACAGGTCTTTGTCTATCATACTTTTTATCTCTGTTTCCGTCATTTCTGCTCCTTTATATAAACTGATTTCTTTCTTCACTGTATTTGTACCCAATCAGTGACAGTTTATCCTCAATAGTTTTTCTTTCAAGCTCCATATCGTCACACATATCGTCAAGATTTGAATAAAAATCACGAAGTTTTGTGTTGACAAAGCTAAGCAATATAGCAGGATCGTTCGGTATCATATTATCCCTCCAAGTGATCTCTTATAAGTGTTTTTATTTCGTTTTTGCCCTTATGGATTTCATATTTCATTGCCGGTATAACTGTTTTTGAATATCTGATATTTGTGTTCGGTGATGATTCGATTATACAGCCCTCGCCGCCCGTTTCCGTAAGGACTTCACAGAATTGAAAATCATTCCTCGCTTGTGCAATAAACGAATCCTTTGTTTTAATGTTGTCCTTATCTCTTGATGCAACCGCAAAACCTGCGTCATACGCAACGCAATCATATTCCGAATTAATTTCGTGACTTCTCGTATGACCGAACGTTGTCGGAGTTATAACGGTTTTAACGTCAAATCCCTTAAACGGTGACCATTCTATTACAACTCTGTCATTTTCGACATTGTATGACTTCAAATGTCTGCGTACCAACACCGCACCGTCAACAACAAACGTAAGCATACTGTCGCAAGCCGCCTCATCAATGCTTATATTACTTCTCATAACATTAAATCCAAAATGAGCGCTGTATGCAAATTTCAAATATTTCGGCACAATCTGACCGCACGCAAAATCAGTAATTGTTCCTGCCGGATATGCAACACTCTTGCCGTTTCGTCTTGATACAAGCATATCTGCCTCTTTTATAAGTTTAAGTTCGTCAAGTTTAGGCATTTCTTCAATATCGCAAGACCAAAATTCATGGTCATCAGACAACATAAGGAATATATATGCTTTAAGTCCCCAATAAGGTGAGCCGTGTGCATTATAATGCTCTGCCATAAGAAGATTTGAATAATCGTATCCGACAGATAAAATTCCGCTTGTATCGAATATATTTTTTGAAAGCCAATTTTCAATGTTTCTTATTAATATTCCTTTCATAACACCAAGCGAAAACGGTCTTATACCCGCCAGAATACAAGCGCCCCAAAACGCCGCTTGTGCAAAACGATATGTGAGTGAACGACCGTAAGGAAGTGCTTCGCCGTCCTCGTCAAACCAATATATGAACGTTTTTGCAAATTCCGTTGCACGTTCCTTGTATATATCGGAACGCTCCTTGTCGTCGTCCTCCATTGCAACGGCATAAATCAATCCGTAAAAATGGAATGCAAAACCAATGTAATAATCCTTTTGTCCATGCAGTCCGTCTATGTACCAGCCGTTGCCAAGATAGAATTCATCTATCCTTGCAATATCTTTGTCCAACTGTTCTTGACTGTATTTTCTGCCGACCTTTTTCAAAGCAACGTTGACAAGCACTCTGAAAAATGTCCAGTTGCTGTCACAAACTTCCTTGTCATTTATAGAATAAAGCCATTTTTCAAAGTTGTTTTTCGCAGTGGATTTAAGCGGCTCCCATACCTTTTCCGGTGCAAAAATCAAACCGTATGCAAATGCAGCCATTTCAACAAAACGTTGGTCTTTATCATGGCAATCGCCCCAGTAACCGTCATTTTTTTTATCCGCACCGCTTGTTATACCGGTTATATATAACTTTTCAAACGTTTCATTTTCACCGCCGCCTGCCCAAAACGGCACAAGTCCCCATAGCGGACGTGCAAAAGCCTCAACGTCCGCCGAAAGATTTTCATACCACGCACTGTGTCTTGCATACTGTACCTTTCCGCCGTTGTAATACTTTTCTATAGGCGATATTATATCCGATAACTGTTGTCTGAAATATTCTTTTGTATACATAAAGCCACCTCTGTCACTTTGAATTATCTTAATATTTTTATTATAGCATTTATTTACCAAAAAGTAAATAAGATAATTGTAAACCTTTGTTTAATTTTTAGGTTGACAATTAAACTTTTATAATATATAATTATCTCAGTTTTTAAGTTAGAAAGGAAATTTTCAAATGAAGAAGAAATTTACAACAAGAGATTTAATTTTGTGTGCATTGTTCACTGCTCTTTCGGCAATCGGAGCGTTTATAAGAATTCCGGTTCCGCTTGTGCCTTTTACTTTGCAAATAACATTTACAACATTGGCAGGTCTTTTGCTCGGTTCTAAAAAGGGTGCAATAAGCGTTGCGGTATACGTGCTTATGGGACTTATCGGAATACCTGTGTTTACACAAGGCGGAGGTTTCAGCTATGTGCTAAAACCAAGTTTCGGCTTTTTGGTAGCATTCATTATAGGAGCATTCGTAACAGGACTTATTGTCGAAAAGAAACAAAATCCGTCATTCTTGAGAATAATCGGCGCAAGCTTTGCCGGTATGGCATTCGTATACGTTTTGGGTGCGATTTATTTCTATATTATATGTAACTTTGTTATTAATGCACCTGTCAGCATCGGTAAAACAGTTATGTCGTGTTTCGTGCTTGTCGCTCCGGGTAATATCGCCCTTGCAATCCTTGCAGCACTTGTCGCAAAAAGAATTATACCGATTTTAAATCGTCAAAACCAGTCAACTGTTCCCCAACCTAAGACTGTATGATAAAAAAACACTGTGCTTTGTCACAGTGTTTTTTTTGATTACTCATAGTATAAAAAAAATACACCCACATCAATATTTCATTGATGTGGGTGTACATATTAATGGTTGCGGAGACTGGACTTGAACCAGCGACCTTCGGGTTATGAGTTATAAGGCTCTTGTTTTGTTATATTATACCAGCTTATAAAACGGCTTAAATACTACACTTTCACATCATATACAATTTATTACATTATACTATTTTTATTATTTCCCAAGTTTTTAGGGGGAAATTTTAGGGGAAAAATCAAAAGGAATTAAGAGGAATTTAAAGAAACAAAAACACTTATTTTTTATATCTATTACACATAAGTGACTGACGTGTAATGAAACCAACTTTTTTCTTGTGCATATACTTGTAGGAACTAAATCGAATGTATTACACACAATACAGGGTTATGTGTAATAATATTAAAGACTTTTTCCAGCGGCGGAATACCCTTTTTTAAAAGCGACTATACATAAATGTCTAACGTATAATGAAAAGCCTTTTTTCTTGTGCATATATTTGTAGGGATTAGACCGTTCGCATTATACACAATAACACATTATGTATAATAGACATCAAAGTCTTTTTTTTATTCTATCACGAACGGCTTACACTCTGCCACCGATTACCTTACAACGCATACAAAGGCATAAAAAAATAATCAGACTATGCCCCATATAGCAAGGCTTATCAAGAAAAAAATTAAAAATATTTATTACATACAAAGGGTGTAGGGGGTACTAAAATTGTCTAACTATACTATGCCATAGACCGTAGCCATAACCTTACGCATATGCACGCAAGTTTAGGCAAGGGGGTTAGACTGTTAAATTTTACATTTTTAAAGATTAAATTTACTTCTTACAGATTTTCACCGTCAACGGAAAAACCGTCAACGGAAAAACCATCGACGGAAAAACCGTCAACGGAAAAACCGATAACGGAAAAACCGATAACGGAAAAACCGATAACGGAAAAACCGTCAACAAATAATACCGACAAAAGCCACTTTATGCGGCGGAATACTCAACATTTCCGCCACTGGTTGTATCTTTACCCTAAAGTGACTGTAAAAGCAGATTTAAGGCATTTTCACCTTATCAGTAATACCTTATATGGCTGATACTGGTGTCATATCTATTTGCAGAATAAAAAAGTCGTTTTTTCCAACAAATGAGCGACTATAATGTATTTTGTTGCCTTGTCACATTCAAGCCATACGTTTACTTGATTAGGGCGGTATGCCGCCGCAATGTGTACAAGTGCCTTTTGTCTGTTCCCTTTGGGTATAAAAAAGCACTGTACACCGCATTTAAAATATGCTATAATGATTTTAGATTAAAGATTATATTTAATCTCCTGTAGTGTTGGGAGTGACTGGGCGGTTGTTCTGACTTACGGGGAAAGGAACAAAATATAATGAGTGAAAGCACTTTGGTATTAATCATTTTGTTTTTGCTTGTATATGTGATAAAAAAATAAAGCCGCCCATTCGCACATAATGGACGGCTTTAGGGTAGATATTTCATCTACGTTTTAAAACTTAAATTATAATAGAATGACCGTTAAGTCACTCCTTTATCTACTTGTATTTTATCAAAAAATATATGTATTGTCAAGATAAAAATGTGATGCCATAAAAGCCACCTGTGCGGCGGAATATCCAACCTTTCCGCCGCTGGTTGTAAGATTTTATTATACACCCTTAAAACGACAGTAAAGGCTGATTAAAGGCATTTTCACCTTATCAGTAATACCTTATATGGCTGATACTGGTGTTATATCTATTTGCAGATTAAAAAAACCGCTTTATGCGGCGGAATACTCAACATTTTCGCCGCCATAAGCGGTATTTTTATTATATATTTATGCCGTATGTAAGTTATCACCGTTGTTGTTTTCGCTTTCGGTGTTGTCTTGCGTTGTGTTGTTGCTTTCAAGTGTTCGCTCGTTAAGGGACTTGTCTAAAATTGTTAGAATGTTAGACAAGTCAAATATCAAATTGTCTAATATTCTAAATAAGGATGTGGCTCTTTCGTATACGTGCCACACAAAAACTTGTTGCTCGTGTTCTGTTTTAAATCTTGGTGAAAAAAATTCTTTTCTGATTTCTTGCGATAAACACATTATATCTATTGCCATATCTGTTGCCTTACCTATTTCATCCACTACTTCTATATCTTTAATTAAATTATCCATTTTAAAAACTCCTTTACTACTTGACTTTTTTTATTGCGTATAGTACAATTATTCTAATCCTTTTAGGATGGTGGTATTAGCCTTGTATGAGTTGGTAGCTTGTACAAGGCTTTTTTATTGCTAACAGCAAAGTTACCGCCGCCCATAGACCATATAGCTTGCATAATGTCCTCTAATCTCTTTAAGAGTAGCTTTATATAAAAAGCCTTACACATTATCAAAGCCGCCTTGTGCGGCGGAATACTCAACCTTTCCGCCGCTCATAAACATTTTATATATCTATGTGTATTTTCCCTAAAATACTTCTTACACCTTTGTAAACCGACCATTTAAAATGTTCTTTCTTGTCTATCTGTAAGTATAATTTTCTAAGTTTTTTATATGTTTCTAAATGACGGTTTGAATACTTGCTTATATCACCAAATCTATTGCCATAGTATTCAGTTAGCCAATAACGTATATATCCCGGAACTGCATTTTCTCCGTTGAAAAAATACTGAATAATATTATCTTTGGCGGATATAGCACGAACACCATAATCAACCGAATGACCGTTAGAAAAATATTCAAGGTGTTGCACTACATTGTTATATGCACTCTTAATATCGCTTTCATTTTCAAGTTGTACCGCCTTGCAAAAGAAATGTGTAATATTTTCTGCGTCTTGTCCCAATGACGGCAACCATACAAAATCATTATTTTCCATAAAAAAATACCTCCTAAAATCTTGACTTTACAGAGGAAATACACTATAATTTACTTGTGTGATAAATTGTGTGTATTTCCTCTTTTGTTGGCAAATGCACTTGCCTTGTATGAGTTGGTAGCTTGTACAAGGCTTTTTTATTTATGCTAATTGCAATGTTATCACCGCACCATAATTCATATAGCTTGCGTAATGCCCTCTAATCTCTTTAAACATTGCCTTTATGTAAAAGCCTTTGTCTATAAGTGCCGATACCACATAAGCAAGATTACGAGGGATACAACCTAAATTATAGTTATCCGAGCCGTTCACCGACACAATAACATTTACTGCGTTGTTATCGTGTAAGTTTGCCTTGTCACGTTCAAGCCATACCTTTACTTGATTAGGGCGGTATGCCGCCGCAATGCGTGCAAGTGCCTTTTGTCTGTTTCCTTTGGTTACTCCAGCTACTTTACTTTCGATAGCCTTACCTTTTATCAGCTCCCAAGCCTTTTTAAAGGCGGCGGAAAGTGTTAAGCCCATTTTCTTCAACCTGTTTGCCATAGTTGCAACTATGCGGCGGATTGTGTGAATGTTCTTCATTGTGTTTCACTCCTTTCGTTTTTTTTGTGTAGTCAACCTTGACTATGGTTATATTATACTATAATATCGACAATATATCAATATACAAAATATACAATGTTGTCGACAATATATTATACAAATTGTATATTGACGACAATGTAATATTGAGTTATAATAAAATTGCAATTAAGCGATTAATTGTAGGTGATAAAGAAATTTATGTGACCTTGATATATTGGAGCGGCGGCGGCTCTGTTTCGGAAGGGAAATATTATGAGTGAAACAACGATACAACTCGTATTGATTTTGCTTATTGTATGGATATTAAAGAAATAACCGCCCTACTGACATAAGGCGGTTATTTTGGTAGAAATTGAATTTCTACAAAAAAATAATAAAATCTTATTAATGCAGAAACGGACTGTTTACCGCTCCTTTTATATCTAAACTATACCACATATAAACAACAAAGTCAAGTAGAAAATAGGTGAAATTATGACAGTTTCAAAGGCTCAACAAAAAGCAACCGCAAAATATGTAAAGAATAACTATGACCGCATAGAAATAAAAGTGAGCAAAGGAAAAAAAAACGTTATTGAGACCGCCGCAAAAGAACAAAATGAAAGTGTAAACACATATATAAAAAAAGCTATACAATCAAGATATGCGGCTGATACTGGCAATAATATCGAATTATAGCATAAAAATAACCGCCCAAACGCAATAGGACGGTTATTTTTAATAAACTACTGTATCAGAAACGGCTGTTCACCATTTCCCTTATATCTACTCTATATCACATATCAAAAACAAAGTCAAATACAAAAGCCGCCTTGTGCGGCGGAATACTCAACCTTTCCGCCGCCATAAGCGGTTTTTTATTTCACATATATTTAAAACACGCAAAAACACATTTAAAAATCATTTAAGTGTCAAGTAATATAGTTACTTGCTTTTTTAATAAAAATATCTTTTATACGTAATTATGCGTGAATTATCACATAAATCATATATGAGCCGTCATATTATACGCATATAACAATAAAAAAGTTAAAATAAAACGCTCATTTTCTCAATCTCATTTCTTGCGTGTTCATCTGTTGTATGTGCGTACCTGTTAAGGGTGGTTTGAATGTCTGCGTGTCCTAACAAGGTGCTTAAAGTCTTTATATCCATACCGCTTTCAACCGCTCTTGTAGCGAATGTATGCCGCAATGCGTGAAAATTCACACCGTCAAGCTTTACCGCCGCCGTAAAGCCTTTAAATATCTTCTGTATCTGTCTTGGCTCAACATATCCGCCAAGCTCATTACATACAACATAACACTTTTTATCATACGCACTGCCAGCAAGCAACTTTTCAGCCGTAATATTTTTATAATGTTTCTTCAATTCCGAAATTAAAGCCATTTGCATAGGTATCACCCTATCAGATTTACGGCTTTTTGGCGGTGTAATTTTTATTTCTGTACCTTTTCCGTCTTTCTTTTGTACTCTCATAAGGGTTTTATTTACCGTTATAACTCCTCTTTCAAAATCAATGTCATTCCACGTTAAAGCAGAGATTTCACCCTCTCTCATACCAGTACATAAGGCAATAAATACAATAACTTTAAAGCGACTGTCAGAAGTTTTGACATACTCCAGTAATCGCCGTTGTTCCTCTCTTGTCAATACACGCATTTCCTTTTTTTCAGCCTTTGGAAGTGCAATATATTCCGCTGGATTGCGGTGTATTATATCACTTATAATAGCTTGCTTAAATGCCGTTACTAACATTGTTTTCATATTCTTTAAAGTTTTCACACTTAAAGGCTTTTTTGTTCTTGGGTTAATTTCCGCCGCCTTTTTATTAAAAAAGTCTTGCAACATATCAAGGCTTAATATTTGCAAACGAAGTCCGCCTATTGCTGGTGTTATATGGTTTTCTATTATCCCTTTGTAACTGATGTATGTTGATTGTGTTAAGCTGGTGTCTTTATACGTTTTAAGCCACCTGTCAAGCCATTGTGCAACTGTTATCTTTGTAGGCTCAATAAATGTATTTGCATTAATTTCATTTTGAACTTTTACAAGTCGTTCCTCTACTTCTTCATATGTCTTTGCATAAATTTCACCGTATGTCATACATCCGTTTTTGTCTATTCCCTTTTCATAACGTCCTCGCCAGTATTCATACTTACCCTTATGGCATTTCGATATATTTAAGCCTTTTCTCGGCATATTAATCACCCCATTAATTCATCAGCAGACTTTACCAAATTCAAATATTTTTCTTTTAACCTTTTCGCTATACTGTCGATATACTTTTCTATTTCCAACTCTCTCAACTCACAAGCATTAAATCTATTCATCGGAAATAACATATTGAGTATAGTTGTACGTTGCTCTATATCCATATCAAAAATATCTGATAATTTCTTATCGCATATATCAGACCAATCAATATCAATAGTCGGTTTCTTTTCTTTCTTGTCATTTATTAAATTTACAAATCTAAGAAAATCACCGCCACATATAACAGTATCTATAACTTCCGCCGCCGCATTATTGGTTTCTTTTAAGGATTGTTCTAATATTGTTAATGAAAAATCATTCAAACCTGTAACCTTGCTTATATCTATATTTTCCTTGTCTGTTGCGTTTGTTAAGCCAAGCAAATAATCGGTTGAAACATCAAAATATTTAGCTACCGCAACAATAAAATCTATATCTGGTTTCCTCTGCTCGCTTTCATAAAATGAAATAGTGCCACTTGATAAACCGAACATATTCGCCAACTCTTGCTGTTTCAATCCGTTTTTTATTCTTAATTGTTTCAACCGTTCACCTATCATTGTTTAAACACCTCTAAAAATAATATAATTATATACTACAAAAAAAATTAAAAATAGTCAATAGATAATAAAACTAATATAACAATTTTAGTATAAAAATAGCACAACTATTGACAAAAAATAAATGTATGGTATAATAAATTTAAAAATAACTGATAGTTAATTATATTAAAATATAACTGTCAGTAAAATCAATACAAAGGAAGTGAAAACAATGCAAGAACAAGTTATTAAAGCCAAAACAAATTACACCAGTGCGAATGATTTACCACTCTGTTTGAAAGTTTCAGACGTTGCAGCGGCTATGAGTATCAGTCCTGTCACTGCATATAACCTTGTAAAGTCAGAGGGTTTCCCTCGCATAAAATTAGGTAGACGCATAGTAATACCGAAAGACGCTTTCTTTAACTGGTTACATAACCAAACACAAACAACACTATAACAAAAAGGACTTGCGGCGGCGGAAAGGTTGAATATTCCGCCGCTCTATATTTAAGATTGGAGTGATTTAAAATGAAAAATTCAAAACCAACACCAGCATATTATGCAATTATTCCAGCACCAGTGAGATATGATAACACGCTGACAGACAAAGCAAAGATATTATACGGTGAACTTACCACTTGTTCAAATATTTACGGATATTGCACTGTTGACAATAAATATCTTTCCGAAGTATGCGAAATAAGTAACAGACGTGTAGAACAGTGTTTAAACCTCTTAGAAACAAAGGGATATATAGCGATTGACACCACCGAAAGCCAGAGACAACTTTATTTGTTGGTGGCTTAGTATAATAACATACCATTCTAAAGGGAGTAATTTAAAATGAATACAAACAATAATAAACCGAATAACTTTTCAGTTGTTCCAGCGGCGGTATTACTTAATGATACAATAACAGACAAAGCAAAAATACTGTATAGTGAAATATCTGCTTTGTGCAACAAAAAAGGTTGTTGCTGGGCAACTAATGATTATTTTGAAAAATTATACGAATGTTCAAAGATTACTGTTATTAGGGCAATTAACGCTTTAAAAGAAAATGGCTATATAAAAGTTATCCGAAAGAATAGACAACGAATAATACAGTTAGCCGCCCTAAAAGAAAAAGGCTCTACATTTTCGGTTATTCCAGCGGCGGTGAGATATGATAACACGCTGACTGACAAAGCAAAGATATTATACGGCACTATAACCGCATATTGTGATAAAAAAGGGTATTGCTGGGCAACTAATAAAGATTTTGCGGAGCAATATAAATGCACAATACAATATATCATCAAATTAATAAAATCACTTGAAAATAATAATCATATAAAAGTTGAACGTACAAGCAATAGTCGAAAGATATATATTAACAACTTAGATAAGCGGAAGAAAACTTCCGCTTACAGTGAAAAAAATGTCATAGGGGGAATAAACAATTTGTTCTTTCAGACTAAACAAAAAGAAACCCATAATAATATAAAGAATAACATAAATAATAATAATGGTTTTGCCAACGTCAAAACGGTGTGTTCTTTTGATGAAAAAATTAAAATTTACGACATCATCGAAAAAATCATAGACTTGTATTTTGACATTTACGAAGAATACAAACTCAACCGACACCCAGCGTTGACCGCTGAAAATAAACTAAAGGTACAAACAAAGCTAAGTGCTTTTATTGATGAATACGATTGGTGTGATGATTTTGACCGTAACTTAAAACTCTGGGAAAATATGATAATTGCCTTTTTCAACAATGTTAAATCAGACGGCAATATTAATCTTTTTTCAGAAGAAAGCATTTTGCAATTTCGTTATCTTGAAATCAGCGGCAACCGTTTAGACTACTAAACACGCTTTTAATACCACTATTGCAAAGCCAGCGGCGGTAAGGGGTTTTCAAGGGCGGAAGTTTTCTTCCACCGAAAACGTCTTTAAACACTGTCTACAAAATCAAATGTTTTCCGATACATCAAAATTACATACAAACCACCGCTTGAAAACGTGTATTTTATCCACAAATATAAAATATATGTTTTCATAGACACATTACAACTAAAGGGAGTTAATTAATATGATATTTGCATATACAAGAATATCCACAACAAAGAAAACGCAAAAGCACGACCGACAACAACTTACAATACAGACTTACGCAGACGAAAACAACTTTATTGTAAATGAATGGATAAGCGAAACCATAAGCGGCACAGTGGCGGCGGAAAACCGTCCTTTATACGGTAATATGTTCAAGCACTTTAAAAGCGGTGATATATTAATAATCACTGATATAGACAGAATAGGACGTTCCGCAGATGATGTTATAAGCGAATTAAAAAAGCTAAAGTCTATCGGTGTAAGAGTAGTTGCTCTTGATGTTCCCTATATGAACGACTGGAACAACACTAATAACGACAGTATGTACAATATGATAATTGATATAGTTATAACCTTAAAGGCTCATATGGCACAACAAGAACGCGAAAAGATAGTAACAAGAATTAATCAAGGACTTGCGGCGGCAAAGGAAAAAGGACATAGCTTAGGCAGACCGAAAGCAGATGTACCGACAGACTTCATCAGAGAATACAATAAATTGATAAATGGCGAATACGGAAGTATGTCAAAAGTGCAATTTGCAAAAATGCTTGATATGGGGCGAAGTACAGTATATAAATATATCACTATGCTAAACGATAAAGCTACATCACAAACATTTTAAAACACAAAAAACACCTTAAAAATACACCTTAGAAAAAATCCTTAGAGGGGAAATTTTAGGGGAAATTTAAGAAAAAAAGATAAAACAAAAACCAGTGTACTTGCCACAAACGGCTTAAACACTGGTTTTTTTAATGGTTGCGGAGACTGGACTTGAACCAGCGACCTTCGGGTTATGAGCCCGACGAGCTACCAACTGCTCTACCCCGCGATATTTAACTTAGCGCCTCTCTCAGAGTGCTATAATAGTATAGCACACCCTAACTTATTTGTCAAGTGTTTTTTTATAATTTTTACATTTTTATTTTTTAAACCTCAATACTATTGTTTTTATCCGTGATTTAGTATATAATGTAAGTATTATTTCAAAGGAGAGATGATTAATTTGGAGCGTTTTCTTTCAAATTTGCGTGTACGTCTTGAAGAACATATTTCGCCGAATATGATGCGTGTAATACGTCCTTTTATGACGGTGCAATTTGTTATATTTATGCTTTTGGGCATTGTGAACACTGCCGTATCAGTCGGCACAGCCACATTACTTGACATTCTTCACAATGCTTTTCTTGCACCGGACAACCCACTGCGATTAATCGCCGAACACTCACGTTCCAACTTTATATTCGGATATATAGTCAGCATAATAACATCATTCTTTTTAAACTGTCACTTTACGTTTCACCAACGACCGACACTTAAAAAGTTTCTCAAATTTCCGATAAGCTATATACCGAATTTCATATTTCAATACCTAATGGTATTCATTTTTACGGCTTTAAACTTAAATTCGACGCTTGCATACATTTGTGCGGCGATACTCGGCACACCGCTTACGTTTGCGGCAATGAAACTGATGGTATTCAGACGAAGAAAATCAACTACTTGAGGTGATATAAATGCTTTCACACATATATTCCTGCGGACTTTCGGGTATAGACGGATTTTCCGTATGCGTAGAAACGGATATTTCAAACGGTTTACCCGCATTTGATATAGTAGGCTTACCCGACGCCGCCGTTAAAGAGGCAAAAGAACGCATACGTTCTGCCATTAAAAACACAGGCTTTCGTTTTCCCGCAAAGCACATTGTCATAAATCTTGCCCCCGCCTCCAAGCGTAAAGAGGGTTCGGGATACGATTTACCTATGGCACTTTCTATTATATGCGCCACGGAGCAGATTTATGCACCGGACTTAAGCAAATGTGCGTTTTTCGGCGAACTTTCGCTTGACGGTACCGTACAACCGATAAACGGCATACTTCCTATGGTTATTTCGGCGTACAAAAGCGGTTTTACCGATATGTTTGTACCAACCGAAAATGCGGACGAGGCAGCAGTCATTGAAGGTGTAAACATATATCCCGTATCATCTTTGAAAGCATTATGCGATCATTTTTGTGACATACAGAAAATTAATGTACATAAAATTGACCTTACCAATTATTTTGCGTCAAGCGCTTCAAATGTACTTGATTTTTGCGACGTAAAAGGTCAGGAAAACGTCAAGCGTGCGCTTGAAATTGCCGCCGCCGGCAATCACAACGTACTTCTTATAGGCAGTCCCGGAACAGGTAAAACAATGCTTGCACAACGTATGCCGAGCATACTTCCCGACCTTTCGTTTGACGAAGCTTTGGAAGTCACAAAAATACATTCAATCGCCGGACTTTTACCGAAAGACCAACCGCTTATTTTAAACAGACCTTTCAGAAGTCCGCACCACACGATTTCATCTGCAGGTTTGTCGGGCGGAGGTTCAACTCCAAAACCGGGTGAGCTTTCCCTCGCACACAACGGCATACTTTTCCTTGATGAATTACCTGAATTCAGACGTGATTCGCTTGAAGTTTTGCGTCAGCCGTTAGAGGACGGAAACGTCACAATTTCAAGAGTAAACGCAACTCTCACCTACCCTTGCAACATTATGCTTATAGCAAGTATGAACCCTTGCAAATGCGGTTATTTCGGTGACAGTCGCAGACAATGTACCTGTACTCCGACACAGGTTAATCGTTATCGCAGTCGAATATCGGGTCCGTTGCTTGACAGAATTGACATTCAAGTTGAAGTATCGAATGTTGATTATGACGATTTAAGCTCGACCGAAAACAGTGAAACAAGTGCCGAAATAAAAAAACGTGTAAACAAAACACGCAAACTGCAACTTGAAAGATATAAAGATTACAATATCTACTCAAATTCACAGCTTGACGCAGGTATGCTTAAAAAATTCTGTCCGCTCGGCGAAGAAGAAAATGCAATTTTACGTGCCGCATTCGACAATCTCGGTTTGAGTGCAAGAGCACACAGCCGTATTTTGAAAGTCGCTCGTACCATTGCCGACCTTGAAGGCTCGGAAAACATAAAAAGTGAACACATAGCTGAGGCAATACAATACAGAAGTCTTGACCGCAAATATTTTGAATAGCCAAAACTCAGTAAATGATTAATCATTCACTGTGCCGGAATGTCAGCAAATTGTCCGTAACATGTATAATATTATTTTTATTATAATTTACAGCTATAAAAAAATAACAGGCAAGCCTATCTTAGATATACGGCTTGCCTGTACACTTTTATCTATACGCTGACGCAGTAAACCCTAATTGTTTACTGCGTTTTTTATTGTTCTTCAGGATATTTCAGTCCCCACTCATTACGAATATCGGTCATAATTTCCATAACGTCTTTTGTATACTCCCTAAGCATACAACCGCTTCGCTTTGAAATCTCCTCCTCCATATCCTCCATTTCATACTGCAACGCTCTTTCGGTTTCACCCTCACAGATTTCTTTTCGCTCGCCTGTTTCGGTGCAGACAATCGTCGCCTTACACGCTCTCGGATATTCCATAATCTCGATATATCCCTTATCACCGCATATAACACATCTTTTCGGTTGTTTTGTGTGAAGCGACAATGAAATAACAGTCATTTGTCCCTCTTTGTTCGTCATAACAATTCCCGACATTTCATCAACACCGCTCGGTGCAAATTTTACCGTTGAAATTACATTGTCAGGCTTTGACTTCAAAAAACATCTTGCAAGCGAAATTGCATAAACACCAATATCAAGCATTGCTCCGCCTGCCAAATTCATATTGAAAAATCTGTTTTTCATATCATAGTCCTTGTAACTTCCGAAATTCGCCTGTATCATACTCACGTCACCGATTTCACCGTCCGCAACAAGTTTCATAAGTTTTTTGTATAGCGGCATATGATAAATCGTCATTGCCTCGGCAAGTACAAGATTTTTCCCGTCAGCCTTTTTTAAAGCCTTTTCCAATTCAATGCTGTTTAATGTTATCGACTTTTCACACAAAATATGCTTTCCGTTTTCAAGTGCTTTCATAATAAAATCAATATGCGTGTTATGAGGTGACGTTATATAAATAACGTCCACATTGTCGTCATAAAACATATCGTTCATATCATCATACACCTTTTCAATTCCGTACTTGTTTGCAAAATCAACGGCTTTGCTGTGCGTTCTGTTACCTACGGCATAAAGTTTGCGTCCAACATCTTGCATTGCCTGCGCCATCTGATTTGCCACAACTCCCGTACCAAGTACCGCCCAATTTAATTTATTCATTTCAACCGCCTCCTCCGATATAATTTTATTATACTGATTTCACAGATAAATTTCAATAAAAAAAGAGGTATTTCTTATTTAAAATACCTCAATTAATATTTACTTATCCCCAAACTTCGTCGGCAATTTCCTTTATAAGTTTCAATTTTGCCCATTGTTCTTCTTCTGTAAGCTTATTACCTATTTCGCAAGATGCAAAACCGCACTGCGGACTTAGGCAAAGTCTTTCAAGCGGAACATACTTTGCCGCCTCGTGTATTCTCTTGATAACATCTTCTTTGTTTTCAAGTTTAGGCGACTTAGTTGTGATTAAGCCCAAAACAACTTTTTTATCGCTTGATACCTTTGCAAGAGGTTCAAAACCGCCCGAACGCTCATCATCATATTCAAGAAGAAGTGCGTCAACATTTTCTCTTGCAAAAACATAATCCGCAACAGGGTCATATGCACCGCTTGTGAAATATGTTGAATGATAGTTACCACGGCAAATATGAGAAGTAATCACCATATCAGCCGGCTTATTTTCAAGTGCAAGATTGTTTACCTTTAGAAGCTGTTCCTTAACGGTTTCAATATCAATGCCAAGTGACTGGTATCTCTGTGCTGCCGCATCACCTACAACCGCACCCCAAGTACAGTCGTCAAGCTGAAGATTACGGCAGCCTGCATCGTAAAATTGCTTTATAACGTCACTGTAAGCCGCCGCAATATCTTTAATCAATTCGTCATTGTCAGCATAAAACTTTCTTGTACCCTCAATATTATTCGGCACAATAAATTGTTGGAAAGTTTGAGCCGGTGCAGGAATAGTGTATTTGGCAACTGTATTCTCATCCTCAAATTGCTTTAAAAATTTAAAGTATTCAACAAACGGATGTGCCTTTGCCTTGATTTTACCAACCAAATATGTATCGTCAAGTTTTGCAAGTTCCGCATCAAACTTAACTCCGTTTCCCGTGTCCTCATGCTCAACGCCCTCAAATCCCCACATAAAATCAAGGTGCCAGAAAGTTCTTCTGAACTCGCCGTCTGTGATTGCGTGGAAACCAAGTTTTTTTTGTTTTGCAACTAATTTAGTTATTTCTTCATTTACAATTTTATCGTATTCGTCTTTTTGTATCTCTCCGTTTTTTAACTTTTTCTTTGAATCTTTTAATATCTGCGGTCTTAAAAAACTTCCTACAAAATCGTATCTAAACGGTGTCTTTAATGTACTCATAATAAACTGTCCTTTCTTTCTTTGATGAATACAGTTTATCATATAAGTACCGTTTTGAAAAATACTTATAAACCGCATTTATTCATAGTTTCAACCTATGGACAAATATATTTTTAAAAATATATCAATGTGGCATTGCCGCATAGCTTTTATCAATCGTGATTACACAGTAATATGTAGGATATTTTTCCTTTACCATATCATTTATCGCTTTCTTGACTTCCTTGTCGGTCATATCCATATTATGCGGAACAACGCAGTCAAATATTACGTTTGTGTGCGTAATACCATACACTATACGCAAGTCATGAATTGTCAGACGTTCGTCAATCTCTTTTACCTTTTCACCAATCCAAATTCTAAGGTCGTTCACTGTATTGTCCTTTGTCGAAATCGGGTCAAAATGCACAATCATATGAAGCCCTTCATCATTCATAAAATCACGTTCAATATTATCTATGACGTCATGATTTTTCATAGCATCGCCTTCCGCCGCCATTTCAACATGCACACTTGCAAATTGTCTGCCCGGTCCGTAGTCGTGTACCATTAAATCGTGAGTACCCAAAACACCGGGATAGCTTAAAATCTTTTGACGAATTTCTTCAACCTGTTCATCCTCCGGTGCTTTTCCGAGCATAGGGTCAAGCGTGTCTTTTACAAGTCCGAAACCGCTGTACAAAATAAATACCGCCACACCAAGACCCATCCAGCCGTCAAGCTCAAAGCCGACAAAATGCGATAATATCGCCGCAACCAACACTGCGCCTGTCGTTATAACATCATTACGGCTGTCTGCCGCCGTTGCTATAAGCGTGTTTGAGTTAATCATTTTACCTGTTTTCGTATTAAACAATGCCATCCACGTTTTAAGCAAAATCGAAAACGCAAGCACACCGACAGTAACCCAGCTGAATTCAACTGCTGACGGATGAAGTACCTTATCCAAACTGCTTTTGAACAGTTCAACGCCGATTACCATAATAAGTACGGCAACCATAAGTCCCGACAGATATTCATATCGTCCGTGACCATAAGGGTGTTCTTCATCTGCCGGACGGCTTGCAAGTTTAAAACCAAGCAGACTGATTATGCTTGATGATGCATCGGATAGGTTGTTTACCGCATCGGCAGTGATAGAAACAGACGCCGACAGTGTTCCGACAATTAGTTTGCTTATGAACAGTATCGCATTGCACACTATTCCGACTATGCTTGAAAATTTACCGTATGCCGTACGCACATCGGAATTTTGCGTGTTTTCATAGTCTTTTATAAATCTTTTTATAAGTAGTTTTGTCATCTATGTCACCCAACCTTTATAACATAATTATTCTCTTTCAATACGTCAAGTGCCTTTCGAAAAAATTCGTTCTTTATAAGTATATAATCAGTGTTGTACGTTGATACCGCAAAAATCGGTATTTTTGCATTTGCTAAAATGTCCGCAGCTCTCGCAAGTATTCCCGTGAGTGAAAAATCAAGTATACCCTCGATTCTGAACGCTCTCCAACCGCTGTCACATACAATCGTATTTTTCGGAACAAACTCGCTTGAGCATACAAGCGATAATTCCTCATCAGTCTTGCCGACAAAGCAAAACTCGTCATTAAAGTTCACTTCCGTAACATCATTTATCTTGCATACCGCAAATTCTTTGTCTATTACCTTTATATCCATTTTTATCCCTCAATTATTGTTTCTAATCAGTATAGCACATTTTGTTGCCAACTGCAACAAAAAAAGAGTCAAAGGCTCTTTTTTTATTTTCTGTGTTTTTTTATATGAATAATCTCAATAAAATATTTATACTGTCTGAACAAAATCAATCCGATTACATACACACCGCCCATAATTGCCAATTTAATAACGGCATTTATTGTTATACCGACGATATTTGTTGCATCAATAGTAGCGTAACGCGTCAAAAAACCCGCAATGCAAACCATAACCGCAATACACACGTCCGGAATAAAACTTTTCAGAAATTTCAAAAAGCTAAATCCAAACGTCATTTTTATAAGCATAAAATATGAAATCATAAAATTAATATTATATGAAATCATTGCATTTCTTGCGACTGTGCCAATATCGCCGAAAACAATTCCGAGTACAATACCTATCAGAGTAGTCGACGACGACAAAACACCCGTTATAAAAAGATTTTTCGTGTTGCCAAGGCTTTGGAATATCGCACCGGAGCTTGAATTTACAACCTGTGCCCAAACCGAAAGACTAAGCATTGCAAGGCAAGGAATTGCCGCCGCCCAATGCTCACCGAACATCATACAGATAATCTCATATGACGCAAAATACATATACGCACCGACAAACAATCCGAGCAATGAAAGTATCTTGACAATCTTCATATAATTCTCATATATATACGCCTTATCGTCCTGATACTCCGACAAAATCGGGTGTATAACAGGTGTTATGACGTGCGTCAAATTTTGTTCGGGATAAAGTGCAAGTTTATATGCCTTGTCGTAATATCCAAGCTGTGTATCGCCCATAAACTTCGCCACAAGCAAATTATCGGCATTTCTTGCAAAGTAGTTAAACACGTTAAACGCAAACTGATATGACGAAAACGAAAAAATCTTCTTCACACTGCCGAAATCACATTTAATTCTAAGTTTTATCCTTGTACTGCTGTAATTCCATATAAAATTGACCATAACCTGTATAATAGACTGTGCGGCAAGTGCGTAATATTTCAGTCCGAGTTTTGCCAATACAATCGCTATACCGCTGCTTACAACAGTTGTGGTAATCATACGAAGTCCGATACGCACGAACTTTTTTTCTTTCATTAAAAGTGCGTTCGGCACCATATTCATTGTCGAAAAAAACAAAGACACCGAAAGCAAGCACCCTATCGGTATGTACACGCTGTTGCCGTAAAATTTAGACAACGGCACAGAAAAAATCGCAAAAATTATTGAAAGCCCTACCGCAACATATAAATTAAAAGTGAATATATTCGACACATCATAGTCGCTAAGCTCCTTATTCTGAATAACGGCAGTGCCTATCCCCATATTCGCAAGCACCGAAAAAAACGTGGTAAAAACGGTCATTACACCGATTACCCCGTAATCCTCCGGTAAAAGTATTCGCGCCAAAACAGCACTGAAACCAAGCTGCAATATAACACAACTGTAATTTGCGGCAGCATTGATAAACGCCGCCTTTTTGATTGATATATTTTTAACATCATTTTTTATCATCCATGTTTCAACTCCCTGTATATAATATATACACTAAAATTCAACTTGTCAAACATATTTTTTCTGACAAAAAAAGACAGATGAAACGGTTTAAATTTCATCTGTCTTTTTATCAGTCCATAGTTACAGTAGGCGGAATTTGTCCGCTGTAAACAGGTACGTCAAATGATAATGTCGCGTCTGTGAATGACGAGAATATCTTTTCAATGCTTACCGCCTGCTTAACCGCCCAGCCAATATCCGTTGCATATTGGTGAGTACCCGGATTTTCAGGGTTCCAAAGCATTTTATAAAGTGTGTTCTGTCTGCCATCCGAACTGTTCACATAGTTTTCGCTTATCCACTTTGCACCGCCCTTAATAGCCGCCTCTACACTCGTCCAGCCTTGACTGTATGCTCTCTGTGAACCGTTTCCGACAGGGTTTGCGTCATATGCACCGATACCGAACAAGTTATAAACGGTTGTGCCGTTGACCTCAACACCGGTTGCAAGCTGTGAAGTACCGTTTCCGGACTCAAGGCAAGCATGTGCAACAAGGTAAACTTCGCTGACGTTATATTCTTTAGCCGCCTCGATGAATGCCGCTCCCATTCCTTTCATTACCCCCTTATCGGCAAGATAATTATTAAGCGTTTCTTCGCTGACATTATTCGGTTTTGAAAGGTCAAGGAACTGATATTTATATGCGTCCGTATAGAAACTGTTCGGATTCATATATTCCGCTGTTTCGGACTCTGTCGCATATGACATTCCGCCGTTTCTCCAAATTTTCGGCGGTGGGTTCAAGCCCATCTGTATTCTTATAATCTGTGGGAATGATATGTCATATGACGTGTATGTTACAGTTCCCTCCGTATCCAAATCAGAAACTTCATCATTCAAATTGAATGGGTCTTTTGCGTCCGATTCGGTTACGTTGACAGTAAACGTCTGTTTCTTTCCGTTAGTCGTTTCAACCGTTATATTCGCCGTACCAACGCTGACACCGCGTATTCTGCCCGCTTGACTTACTGTCGCTATCTTTGTATCGTCACTCGACCATTTAAGCGTTTTGTTTCGTGCGTTTGACGGTGAAACGGTTACTATTGCGTTAACACTGTCGCCGACTTTTATCGTCATTGCGTCAGTATTTTTTACGGATAAAGTCTGTACGTCAACGTATGAATTTACGACATTTACAAAGCACTTCGCCTCAAAGCCTCCGTCCTCCGTTGTTGCCGTTACCTCCGTCATACCGACGCCGACAGGCTTTACTCTGCCGTTTTCGTCCACACGTGCAATCTTTGTATTTTTAGATTTCCACGTTATGTTTTGGTTCGTTGCGTTTTTCGGGAATATTTCTGTCTGTAAAAGTCTGCCCTCACCGCCTGTGTAAAGCGTTATTGTGCTTGTCGGCATAAATATACCCGTTACAGGTTGTCTTACCGACAAAGTAGCGGTTGCACTCTTTTTTTGACTGTACAACATTGCCGTTAATTTCGCTTTACCTGGATTTTGTGCCGTTATATTACCGCCACTGTCAATCTTTGCAATATTATCATCAGACGATTTCCAAGTAATTTTTTTATCGGGTAAATTTATCGGATAAACCTTTGCTTTTATTTTTGCCTCTGCCGTACCGCCGTTTAGGTCAACAGCACCGTCGTCCCAGCTTAATTTTATCGCAACATTGGTTTTGTCGCTGTGGTCGAACGTGTAATAATTCTGCAAAACCATCGCATATCCGACAGAATCGTCACCCTCTTGAAGATAGTCGGAATTTACGGAATTTTTTATCATAACGCCCAAAAGCACACCGAGTACCGCCACTCCGACAGCAACTGAAATCAATGCCTTCAGCCTGTGTGCCTTTGCATACTCCCAAATGTCCTTTCTGAATTTCGGAAATTTAACGTATGCAAAATTTGAAAACTTTTTGCTCTTGCACAAAAGTTTCCAAAACTTCTTAAACACTCCGCCTACCGCATCCCAGCCTGTTTTAATACCTTTAAATATCTTGCTGAGCCACGAAAACGGACTTTTATTATTCGGTTGTATATTTCTTGTTAATTTAGTTTCCATACCGAATTCAACCCTTAATAAAAAATGGTATTGTTTCTACAATACCATTTAATTTTATGACTGCACAGTAAAAAAGTCAATACATATGCACCATTGTTAAAAAAATGTTTACTTTTTAAATCTATTTACAATATATTGGTTTGCCATATCTTCAAGAGTGTCCTCCAAGCCGCCAAGACCTTTGAAGTCGGGATTTTTTCTCTTTATTGCGTTTGTCAGAATGTAATCGCAAAGTGCAGGGTTTTTAGGCAAAAGCGGTCCGTGCAAATATGTTGCGACAACGTTTTTATACACAACACCCTCAACACCGGATTTTTCATCGTTTCCGTAACCGTAAACAACTCTGCCGAGCGGTGTGTGATTACCGATGTAAGTTCTTCCGCCGTGATTTTCAAAACCGACAATTTTTTGATTTAGAAAGTCATTTTCAAGTACGATATTTCCGATAAGACGTTTTTTGCCTTGTTCGGTGTAAATATTAAGTATATCAAGCCCTTCGATTGTTTCGTTTTCAAGCTTGTAATACTTACCCAAAAGCTGATAACCGCCGCACACTGCGACAAGTACACCGTTATCTTCAACATAATTTCTTATTTCGTCCTTGTGTTCCAAAAGTCTGTGGCAAACAATTTTCTGTTCTCTGTCCGAGCCGCCGCCTATGAACACAATATCAACGTCCGACAAATCAAATCCGCTGTCCTCACAGGTGTATGTCACAACCTCCGCGTCAATACCGCGCCACATAAGTCGTTTTCGCATACATTCGATATTTCCCCTGTCACCGTACAAATTCAAAAGGTCGGGATAAAGATGAAGTATTTTGATTTTCATTATGCCTCACCTCCGAGCTTTTTAAGTACCGCCTCTGTCGAATAAAGTGCAGTATAATTCACAAGTACATAGACAACTTCGCTGTCCGTTTCAAGACATTTTGTAATTGCGTCCGCCATATCCTGCGTCATACGGTCAACCTTTATATCCGAATACTTAAATCTAAGACTTATATCGTAAACTCTGATACCTGTTGTTGTAAGCGTGTTCAGGTTTTCGTCTGCAATTTTATCAAAGTCCACGTCCCACAGCCACGACACGTCACGACCGTCATTAGCCTTGTCATTGATTGCGATTATAACGTCTTTCTTACGCTTGTCCGTATTTACCGTTGCAATGGCTTGGTTAAATCCTGCGGGATTTTTTGAAAGGCTTAGTATAACGGGCTTGTTGAATTTGTATTCCTGCATTCTGCCGATTTGCGGTTTGTAGCCTGTCAAAAGTTTTGCGAAATCATCCGTTTTTTCTCCCAAAACATTTAGTGCACCGTATACGGCAATAAGGTTATATATATTGTAAAAACCTTTGTAATTTATCACCATAGGCTGATTGTTTATCGTAAACTTCATCGGTGTGTCGAGCGATACATTCTTGACTTCAAAATCAATCTCAGGTCGCTTGAAACCGCACGACGGGCAATAAAAATCGCCGAGCTGACTGTAATGATAGTAATTGTACTTCTGTTCCTCACCGCATACAGGACAGAAACGTCCTTCCTTTGTATCGTCAAGCTGCGGAAGTACCTTTTCGGATATTCCGTAATAATATGCCTTGACGTTTTCCTCTCTGCCGAACTGAACGCACAACGGATCGTCACCGTTTAAAACAAGTTTTAAATTCGGCACTTTTTTTATTGCACGCTTGATAATATCCGAAGTAATGTCAATTTCACCGTATCTGTCAAGCTGGTCACGGAATAGGTTCGTTATAACCATAACATCGGGCTTTACATAGTCAAACACTATCGGCGTGTATGCCTCGTCAATTTCAAGACACGCATAGTCCGCTTTTAATTTGCCGAATATACTCATTTCCTGTAAAACGGTGGTTGCAATACCGCTAAGCATATTCGCACCGAGCTTATTGCAAATAACCTTATATCCCTTTGCCTCAAGTGCCGATGCCATAAGATTGTTTGTCGTTGTTTTTCCGTTTGTGCCGCAAGTTACGATTATACCCTTTGACACGCATTTTTCCAAGCCTTTTACAAGGTCGGGACATATTTTAAGTGCATACGCACCCGGCGAAGAAGATGATTTTTTACCTACTGTTTTTCCGACTATGGTAAGAATTTTTCCGAGCCATATCGCAAGAAGTTTTCTCATTACAGTTATTCCTTTCAACTAATATAATATATGATTATACTACACTTTCTTCCCTTTTGCAACTTTCTCTTTAAAGTAATGAGGTTTTTATGTTCTTACTTTACTTTTTTTCGTGAATGTGTTATTATTGACACGAAATAAACATTAACATATCGAAAGAATGACGTAATTATGACAGACTTTATAACGCAGATTGATTTTAATATTTTAAACGCAATTCAAAGCATACGCAATCCGTTTCTTGATACAATTATGCCACTTATAACGTTTTTAGGCAGCGGCGGCATTGTATGGGCTGCAACTGCACTTATAATGCTTTGTTTCAAAAAATCACGAAAAACAGGTATTATAATAATAGTTTCACTGCTTTTGGGATTATTCCTTTCTACAATGGGGCTTAAAAATGTAATTGCACGTGAACGTCCATATAACACCGAAGGAGCGTTGCTTACAGTTGAAAATCTGCTGATAGGCGCGCCGTCGGGAAGATTTTCGTTTCCGTCCGGTCACGCAATATCTTCATTTTCCGCCGCAACGGTTATTTTGCTGTACAGCAAAAAATTAGGTATACCGGCAATTATTCTTGCGGCTTTGATATGCTTTACAAGGCTGTATCTGTATGTACATTTTCCGTCCGATGTTATTTGCGGTGCGTTGTTCGGAATATTGCTCGCGTTCTTGTCAAACTTCTTAGTCAATAAAATATGGGAGAAAATCAATGAAAGAAAATTATCAAATAATTCTAAACAAAACGATTGACGAAATTCAAAAAAACAATACCGTTCCGTCACTTCTTCTGCACAGCTGTTGTGCGCCTTGTTCAAGCTATGTACTTGAATATTTGTCGGAATATTTTGATATAACTATTTTCTATTACAATCCGAATATTTCACCCGAAGAAGAATTTTATAAGCGTGTCAGCGAGCAAAAGCGTCTTATAAACGAAATGCCTTTAAAAAGAAAAGTAAAGTTTATCGAGGGCAAATATGACTGTGAAAAATTTTATTCGATTGCAAAAGGGCTTGAAAATCTCAAAGAAGGCGGTGAGCGTTGCTTTAAATGTTACCGACTTCGCCTTGAAGAAACAGCAAAAACCGCCCAAAAGGACGGTTTTGATTACTTCACTACCACGCTTTCGATAAGTCCGCATAAAAATGCTCAAGTGCTTAACCAAATCGGTCTTGAACTTGAAGAAAGCTACAATGTTAAATATTTATGCTCCGATTTCAAAAAGAAAAACGGTTATAAACGTTCTTGTGAACTTTCGGAAATATACGGTCTTTATCGTCAGAATTATTGCGGTTGTATTTATTCAAAGCTTGAAGCCGAAGAACGTGAAAAAGCTAAAAATAATAACGAACAGCCGCTATCTGTGCAATAAATTCACGCACGCAAGATACAGGCAAAAGCGGTATCGGTGTAGACGCACCTATATGTGTTGCGTCTATGCCGTTTATTTTTGCCATCAATTCCGAACGTAAAACGTGAAATTCGTTTGTGACAAATACGGCTTGTCCCTCGTCCATTATCAACTTTGAATATTCAAAATTTTCATATGTGCTTGTGGAGTTGTCCTCTTTTATAATTCTGTCTTCTCTTATTCCGTGATTTAAAAGGTAGTTTTCCATTGCCTGTGCCTCTGAAATTGTTTCGCCTTTGCCTTGTCCGCCGCTGACTATTGCTATTGCATTTCCGTTTTTGTTCATATATTCAGCCGCTTTTTCAAGTCGTCTTTCAAGTGCCAAAGACGGTGTATCGCCTTTCAGTCCCGCACCAAGCACGATTATATAATCTTCTCTGTATGTCGCATTGTCACTTTTTCCGACAACGCATATAATCCCCGAATAAATCACAAGTACAATCATTCCGAACGTAAACAAACCTTTTATAAATTTCAAAAAGCCTTTTGTTTTGAACGCGTCGTAAAACGTACTCCATAATATAAACATAATACCTATCGCAACGGTAAATGCCTCACCCACGCCCATTGATGTGGTTGACGCAAAATAAAGTCCGTCCGCCGAAAAAAGCAATCCCAATATAAATAATATTACTCGCATATACTGTCTCCTTATATTATTGAATATTCCATACATTCATAATGTAGCTTTGTGCCGATGTCTACACCCAACGGCAACAGTGCCATTGCTATGAATAATTCTTCCTCACTTTCAATATCCGTACGCTTTAGGTACGCATATTCCCCTTCAATTCTTGATACAATATAATCCTTCGGTTCCATATTCGACCTCCATATTTGCTTTTATACTCATATAATACATTAACTATTATATCATTGTCAATAATTTTTTATTTTTTTGAAAAAAAGTGTTGACAAAAGCATTTTTATGTGCTATTATATTATCTGTCGTCAGACGTAAAACATAATATGCGTGATTAGCTCAGTTGGTAGAGCACCTGACTCTTAATCAGGGTGTCCA
>OLOD01000030.1_pt1 | contig 100026 bp, 103 predicted proteins | sample 1671921 | NCBI WGS metagenome assembly OLOD01 (sample SAMEA3136626, study PRJEB25190) | human gut metagenome | biome: human gut; feature: human-associated habitat; material: faeces | place: Austria | collected 2013
AATATAAATAATCAAAATGTCATGTATAATCAATTTGTTTACAAAGTTCCGTTTAAAACAAAATTAAGAATAGAGTTTATAAAATCACATTTATTATTTTTAAGAATTTTGAGAAATATAAATAGGTGTTTATCTTATTTGAAAAGTTTATTGATAGTAGTTATTGCATGGATAGTTTTTTTAATGTTCATGGCCTACATAGATATGAAGGAAATTTCTTATTTAAATATGATTGTTTGTGAGTTATATAAAAATGCGTCTTCGATTTTTACGTCTATAATTTTGGTTGCATTTACAACTTTGTATAAAGAAAATAATAATTATAAACAAATATTAGAAAAACAATATTATGTTTATTATGAAATGTTATATATAAGTGATAATTTGATTTGTAAAATTTGTGATTTAAATTTGCAAGAATCAATTTTTATTTATGAAATAAATAAAGAAAAAATTATTTCTTTTTTAAAAAATAGTGAAAATGCGAATTTTAAATTAAGGAAAATAGATTTTTCTAATTTAATAAATAATTTGAATGATTTGAAAATATTAATTCAAAAAAAAGAAATTATTTATTGGAAAGAAAATTATAATATTATGTTAAATAATATTGATGAAATATTTAAAATCATAAAAAATGATGTGATTGAAGTTAATTCAATGATTTTCTTAATTAATAATATGTATGAATTATTAGAATACACACGAAAACCATGGAGAAGAGATTTTAAAGAAAATCAAAAAATAAGAAAGTTGATTAAAGAAAATAATAATATTATACTTTCTTACCCTGATTATATATTTGTTCAAGAAGGTTGATAGAATTAATTATTAACGGTAATAAAAGATTTATATATATATAGAATATAAAAATTAATAATTTCATTTGCTTTATTCTGAGTTATGATATTAAAATAATTGTTCAAAAACTTATGGTTTTAATATTTTAAGTCAAAAGTAGATCTTTATTGTTTTATGATGTATGCTTTTTTACTTTATGTTATTTTGATATCATACTATAGTTGTTTAAATGTGTAGAGAGTGAAAAGAACGATAATCAGTATTATTTATCAGCATATATCAAAATACATGATTATTTAGAAAGATATTTGAATTATAAATTAATGTTTCAGCAAAATTTTGTGTTGTAATTGTTATATTATTTATATCTTTTTGTAACTGCTTTGGCAATTGTTATGTTTCTTAATTTAAAAACATTTTTTTAATTAGAAAATTTTGTTGTTTAAGTGATTGTCATAGTGATTTCCAAATAGTATCAATTATTAAAATCTCTCTTTTTCTTAATTAAATACTGATGCAGGTAATGATGGAAATAAAATATTGCTTACAATTGTTTGCTTTTTTGAGAGTATTTTATAGTTTTAATTTTTCAAATTACGATAATTTTTAAAGATAAATATTCCCTTCCATAAATAATATGCTTTGTTAATTTTGATTGCTATTGATGTTTAAAACAATAGATATTTTTAATAAATAAGTTGGTTTTGATATAAAATGCTCTGCAACCACAAAGTTGCGCAATAGTTGGTAGAGCAACTAAGAATAAACTAATATAATGAATATACAAAATAGAAAGGGGTATTTTAAAATGAAAATGAATAGTTTAATGATTATTATTGTATGGATTATTTTTTTGATTGTAGTAGCGATATCGACATATGTTGTTTATTTGATTATTAAGGCTTTAAAAAAATATACAAAATCCGCACCAGTAAGAAAGGAAAAAGCACAAAATGCAAAAACTCTAGGAGAGGTTTTAAAACAACATAGAATAAAATGTAAAATGACACAAGAATTTGTAGCAGAAACTTTAGGAGTAAGTAGGCAAGCTGTTTCTAAATGGGAAATTGGTTCTTCTGATCCAAGTACAACAAATTTAATAGCACTAGCAAAGTTGTTTGGTGTAACTGCAGAAGAATTATTGAAAGAAACACAATAGAATGATCGATATGAAGTGTTATTCAAATGAATAGCGCTTTTTCTTTAAAAAATGAATGATAAATATATCGAAATAAGGGAGGGGATATCTTATAATGAAAAGGAAATAGCAAAATAATTTTAAATCAGTGAGGAATATACTATGAAAGTAGAACAATTTGTAATGGCATATCATGTAGAACAAGACCGTTTAAGAGCAATTCTACCAGATGGATTTAAGTCAATAAGACCGGTGTGTCGCATTAATGCTGAGATTATAAATGAAAAAGAAGGATATATAGAATTTAATACTGCAATAGAAAAAGATGGAAAGAAAGGATGGTTGAATGTTGCTCGTTGGGAACGTATGCCTTTTAAAAGAAAGGGAAAAACTGTAATATTTCAATCAGATTTTTTAGAAATAAGTTTTACAAAAGTAGGTATTGAAGGATCTTGTCCTGCGGAAAAAGATAATGATGGATGTTATTTTATAAATCAAATGGTAGAACTTAGAAAACCTGAAATTATTACAAATTTTAAAGAGTTTTGTGATTGTACTTTTAAGTGGAAGTTTTCAAATCAAGACGCTCAGGGGAAAAGCATGGGTAAAACATTACCAGCATATTTTGAAGAAGTAGAAAATATTTATCCAAAGGAAAAATTTATGGTTGAAAATGTTACAAAAATTCCTTGTCAAGAAGTTCTGGGATGTTATGTTGTTCAATTTGAAAGAAATAATGAAGATGTTAAATATGAGGAGATAAAGGAAACATTGTTGTTAAATAGAATAGTGTAAATATTTAAGTAGAGATATATTTTAAGAACTTCTTATATAGAGTTTTAGAAAAATCTCTACTTTTTATGTATAGATATGTTTTTTTAAGGCGATTGGTAAAAGATGTTAAATAATATTTTTTTGTAATTGTTATAGAGTTTTTTTATATTGACTAAACTAACGATAGGTAGTAGTATAACTAATATAAGGAAGTGGATAGATATGGATAGGAAAGAAGAAATTATTCAAGCAACACTCATGTTAGCATCTAAAAATGGAATAGATAATGTTTCAATGTCACAAATAGCGACGCAATTAGGAATAAAGAAACCATCATTGTATAATCATTTCCATTCAAAGGATGAAATTGTAAAGGCGATGTATGGTTATTTAAGAATGCAAGCAAAGGAAAAACTAAAGATAATGGATCTTGATTATGGAAAACTTGTCAAAGATAAAAGTTTAGAAGAGGTTTTAAAATTGACGGTTCATAATTATTATAAGATGTGTACACAAAACGATATGCTTTCATTTTATAAAATCATTTATTCAACACGTACTACAAATTGTATGGCTGCTCAAATTATGTGTGAGGAAACAGAAAAAATGGTTTTAGCAACTAAAAATCTTTTTTATGCATTACAAGTTCATCAAAAAATATTTGTAAAAGATATTGATCAGGCGGCCATCTCTTTTGCGATGACAATACATTCTTTGATTGATTATCAATTAGATAGGAAAAGTGCAAAAAATAAATTTAATGATGATACATTAGATAATTATATTTGCTGGTTTAGTAAGGAATTTGGTGGTAAAGTTGAAGAGAACGTTGATTAATTATTTAGGTCTTTTGGGAATTATATCTTTGATTTCTTATACGATGGCTGTGATTTTTTCACCACTTGGCTATCCTGGATATAATTGGATGTCTCAAGCGGTAAGTGATTTAAGTGCTCAAAATGCACCTTCAAAAATGCTTTGGAACCAGTTGTCTTCTTTGTATATGCCTTGTGGAATTGTATCTATTACATTAGTTTGTGTTTTTATTCAAGGAAAGTTAAACAAAACGACAAGAAGAGGTCTTTATCTTTTTGCTTTAATGAATTGGCTATCATGTGTTGGTTATACGATGTTTCCACTTTCAAAGAGTGGCAATGGAGGAGGTTTTCAAGATATCATGCATATTTATGTTGTTACGACTCTTGTTGTTTTACTTTCACTGATTTCTCTTGTGATGATTATTGTAGGTGGGTTACATTTGGTTAAAAATAGAGCTCTAGCGTTATGGGCGTTGCTTGCTTTAATTTTTATGGTTTTAGGAGCTGTTGGTACCAATAGTGTTCCTCATGCTTTTTTTGGTATTCCTGAAAGATTTTCAGTCTTTGCAGTGACAGGATTTAATGCTGTCTTGGGAATTTATTTATTTAATGGGTTTAAAGGAGAAAAAGATGCAAACAAAAAATCTAATAATTTGTAGAGAAAAAAGAGAATATTATTATGAAGTTGAAAATTTAGTGAGAGATAGTTTTTGGAATGTATATCGTCCAGGGTGCTATGAACATTATTTGCTTAATCAACTAAGAAATGATAAAGATTTTGTGAGTGATTTAGATTATGTAATGTTTTTGAATAATAAAATAATTGGACAAATTGTTTTTATGAAGGCTTTAATTAAAACAGACGAGGGTAGAGATTTAGAGGTTATGACCATAGGACCTATTTCTATTGCGAATGATTTTAAAAGACAAGGATATGGAAAAATACTTATTGAATATGCACTTGGAAAAGCTAGAGAATTAGGATGTGGTGCTGTTTGTCTAGAAGGAAATATTGATTTTTATGGAAAAGCAGGATTTGATTATGCTAAAAAATATGGCATACGTTATCATGGATTGCCTGAAACTGAGGACAGTTCATTCTTTTTATGTAAAGAACTTATAAAAGGCTATTTAGATCATATTAAAGGTGAGTATTTTACACCTCAAGGTTATTTTATTGATGAAACAAAAGTGGATGTCTTTGATCAACAATTTCCACCTAAGAAAAAATTAAAATTACCAGGGCAGTTATTTTAATAAATATTGCATGAAGGGAGAAATAAAATGGCATCAAGTCAAGAATATTTAGATTATATTTTAGAACAATTGAACGGTTTAGAAGAAATTACTTATCGAAAAATGATGGGTGAATACATTCTTTACTACAAAGGAAAAATAGTAGGTGGCATTTATGATGATCGTTTACTTGTTAAACCTGTGACATCAGCGATTACTTACATGAAAGAGCCTGTTTATGAATGTCCATATACAGGTGCAAAGGAAATGCTTCTTGTAAAAGAAGTAGATGATTCTTCTTTTATAAAAGGATTATTTGAAGTGATGATTGATGAACTGCCAATGCCTAAAAAGAAAAAATAGAATATTTTGAGGAATTATAGCGCTTGCTGTAATTCTTTTTTTTGTTAAAAAATGTTTAATTATAATAAAATATTTAAAAGATAAAAATGATGATTCCATGAAAAGACAAACAATCTATAAAACATCTTTTAAAGCTTATTTAAAAGCATTGTTTATATTTGTCGTTTTCATTTTAGTTTGTTCGTTTACTTTCTTCTTTTATATTTAAGAAGAGTGGACATGTTATTGGTGATGAGTTTATCGTTTTTGTTAAAAAAATCGAAGATGGAACACAAGCTCAAAAGATAAGGAAAATTTACATTAAAGACTTTAAAGGAAGTATTTCGTGCAGTATGGGTATTGCTTTTTATCCAGAACATGGAACAATATTTAAAACTTTATATAATTTAGCGGGTCAAACTCTTTATCAAACAAAAGATCATGGTCGTAATGGTTATACTTGTTTATAAAAGAATAATTAATTAATAGATAAAAACTATCAAAATGATAATTTTTATCTATTTTTATTTATATAAATAGAAATGTATACTGTAGAACTAAGGGAGAGAAGAAAATGAAAAAATCTTATGTATATTTATTGACAACATTTATGTTATGGGGAAGTTTGTATGTTGTTAGTCAATTTGTTTTAGGAAAGATTCCTACGTTTACAGTAGCGATGTTTCGCTATTTAATTGCTTTTATAGCGTTAAGTTTAATATCTTTAAAAAGTGAAAAAGAAAAAATAGAAAAAAGTGATTATAAATATTTCTTTATTATGGGATTTATTGGTTATTTTATTTCTGTTGATTGTCAACTTTTAGGAACTAAGATTGCTGGAGGGTCAATGGCATCACTTATTAATTCATTAAATCCAGTGATTATTAGTGTGATGGCCATGATTATTTTAAATGAAAAATTAGAAATGAATAAAATTGTTGGTATTGTATTATCGTTGGCTGGGGTTTATATGATTATAGGTACAGGAGCCAATGTTCAATTTTTAGGGGTTATTATTTCTTTTATAGCTGTTGTTGGTTGGGCTTTTATGTCTGTTATTTCAAGAAAGATTTCTAACAAGTATAGTGCTTTAACACTTACAAAAGTATCAATGTTGATTGCAACAGTTTGTAATATACCAGTGTCATTTTTAGAAGTACAAATAACGCATCCTCTTATTCAAGTAGATTTAGGTGCTGTTTTAGGACTTATTTATATGGGAGTTGTTTGTACGGCATTTACAAATATTTTATGGAATAAAAGTTTATCATTATTACCAGCTAATACATGTAGTGCTTTTTATCCAATTCAAACATTAACTTCTTCATTTTTAGGAGTTGTTGTTTTTCATGAAGTTTTGACAACATCTTTTGTATTAGGATCAGCTTTTATCATTGTTGGTGTCTTAATTAGCTTATTATTTAAAAAACGTACTCGAAAAGAAAAAGAAGTCCTAGTATAATCATATTAGGTGATAAATATGAATTTATATCAATTACGTTATTTTACAACATTAGCACAAGAAGAACATTATACAAAAGCAGCCTTAAAATTACATATTACACAACCTAGTTTGACTCATGCAATTCATTTATTGGAAGATGAACTTGGTATTTCATTGTTTGAAAAAAAGGGGAGAAATGTTGTTCTTACAAAATATGGAAAACTTTTTTTAAAAGAAATTGAACCTATTCTTAATCATTTGGATGATTCGATAGAAAATATTAAACAGATTTCAAAAGGAAAAGAAACCTTAAATATAGGCTTTGTAAGAAGATTAGGAATGAGTTATATTCCACAACTAATTTCATCCTTTTGTAATGAAAACATCACTTTTCAGTGTCATAGTGGTTTTTCTTATGATCTTATTCATGATTTAAAGAAAAATGATTTAGATATTGTTTTTTGTTCTTATGTAGATGATCAAGATATAATTTTTAAACCAGTTGTGACACAAGAATTTTATGTAATTGTAAGTCTTGCGCATCCACTTGCTAAAAATGATGAAATTGATTTAAAACAAATAGAAGATCTACCTTTTATTACTTTTACTAAAAATAGCGGAATTCGTCCAATGATCGATCATCTTTTAGAAAAAGCAAATATACATCCTCGTATAACGATGGAATTAGAAGAAGATGAAGTCGTTGGTGGTTTTGTAGGTCATGATTTAGGGATAGCAATTGTTCCTGATATGGCAGTTTATGATTTGTTACCAATTAAAAAAATAAAAATTAAAGATATAGATGAAAAACAAACATTTTATATGGCTTATTTAAAGAATACGCAAAAATCAAAAGCATTTCTAGAATTTATTGAGCATGTAAATTGTGATGTTTTATAAAAGAACAAGTCTTTTTTCTAAAATGGAAAGAGGCTTTTTTTATGAGTTTAAAAATGATACACTACCATTTGTAGTGGAGGAAGTCGTATGGAATATAAATTAATAGCTTTTGATATGGATGGAACATTATTAAATTCTAATAAACAAATTTCAAAGAAAACACAAGAAGCAATTGCTAGAGCGGTTGCACATAATAAAATTGTAATTTTAAATACAGGAAGAAACCCTGCAGAGCTTGAAGAATTTTATGATATTTTACCAGGTGTTCGTTATTTAAATTGTATCTCAGGGGCACTTGTTTATGATTTAAAGGAAAAGAAAGCATTGTATCAAAAAAGTTTTGATGAAGATATTTTGAAAAAATTATTAGAGATTGCGGTAAAGGAAGATAATTTTATTCATTTTTTAACAGAAAAATCTTTTGTTCAAAAAGGAAAAGTTGAAAGAATGAAAGAATATCATATGGGAATTTATCAAGAAATGTATGAACGTGTAACGATTCAAAAAGATAATCTTGTTAAATTTTATTTAGATAACCCATTTCCAGTTTATAAATTAAATCTTTATCATCAAACTCCTGAATCTAGAGAAAGAACTTATAAACGTATTCAAGAAGCTCATTTAGATGTTGAAATGGCCCTTGCTGAAGAAACATCTTTAGAAATTACTTGTAAAAATATTAATAAAGGAAATGGTTTAAAACATTTATGCCAAGTTTTAAATTTACCAATTGAACAAACAATTGTGGTAGGAGATGCAGGTAATGATGTCGAAGCTTTAAAAGTGGCAGGACTTGCGGTTGTGATGGATAATGCGATTGATGAAATTAAACAATATGGTGATGTTATTGTAAGTGATTGTGATCATGATGGATGTAAAGAAGCAATTGAAAAATATTTATTAAAAGAGTAACGAGAGTTACTTTTTTTATGCTAGGATAAAAACAAAGGAAGTGTTTAAGATGTTTAAAAAACAAAATAACATGACGGTCATGGATTTTACAGGAATTTATGAAAATGAAAAGTTTTATAAACATAAAAATATTAGATGGCTTGATTTACATGAATTACAAGGTGTTTATGGTTATTGTAGTCAAGAAGCAAGAAAAACAATAGAAGCTAAAATAAGTAATCTATCTCCTGAGGGTATACATTTTATAGATTCTGGTAATTTTCATTATGTCAGTGAGTTTTGGATAGAAAAAATGAAACAAGATTTTATTTTGGTTGTTTTTGATCATCATAGTGATATGATGCAACCAATGTTTGATGATATTTTAAGTTGTGGGTCTTGGATTTTAAATAGTTTAGAAAATAATAAATATTTAAAAAAAGTGATTCTAATAGGTATTGATGAAAAACAAGTTTCATTAATTTCTAAATGTCAAGATAAGGTTCTTTATTTAACGGATGATGATTTAGAAAATAGAGAAGTGTGGGAAAAAATTGATGATTTATTACATCGATATCCTTTATATATTTCAATTGATAAAGACGTTTTGAGTCAAAATGTTATTCAAACAGACTGGGATCAAGGTTCTATGCAACTCATAGAGTTTAAAATATTACTTGCTTATTTATTTAAAAATAGTCAGACAATTGGGATTGATATTTGTGGAGAATGTGCTAATGAAGTAGGACAATTAAATGAAATTAAAGAAGATGATGCTTTTAATGAAAAAATACTTTCATTTTTAAAAAAAGAAGAGGATTAAGTAAAAAAATCTTAATCCTCTTTTAAAGTATTATGAAACATATTTAAAAGTAATTCTACAAAGATTACAACGATGGATTGTAAGTCAACAATCGATTGTTTAGATAAAGTATAGCCTGGAAGAATAAGTGTATTTTCAATCAATAATTTAGGCTTTGGATTTAAAGTAATCATATACGTATTTTTAGAGGCGTTTGTAAGATCAAAAAAACGAGAAACATTATTTTGATTACCTTCAATAGAAAAATAAATCAAGAGATCATCTTCATGAATTGTATTATAAAGATGACTTGCTTCCATATAATCATAGGCAAAATAAGTATTGATTCCTAAATCTTGTAATCCTAAAACTAAATGCTTTGCAGGTAAAGATGAATAATGAACACCAATGATATAAATATTTTTTGTTATTTTAATTTGTTTAATAAGTTGATTGATTTTAGTTTGATCAATCGTATTGAATTGACGAATCACTGATAAATATTGAGAAACCTGTTGGTCAAATAGATTTTCAGGATTAATTTCAACATGTTCTTGATGAAGATAATGTACCATATCAAAGCGAAAATCTTTATAACCTTTATAACCTAAAACTTGACAAAATCTTAAAATTCCAGAAGTTGAAACCTGACATAGTTCAGCAATTTTAGTAATCGTCGCTGTTTCAATAGCTGTAGGGTTTTGAACAATATAATCATAAACTTTACGTTCTGTTTTAGAAAAATCATTTTTATGCAAATGGATGGTTTCCATTAAGTTCATAGTCTCACCTCATGTTTATTTTATAAAAAAATGATAAAATTGTCAAAATAATATGTAACTATTGACAAAAGAAAATAATAAGATTATGATTTGTTTGTAAAAATTATCAAAATAAAATGTAAAAAGTAACAAGGAGACTATTATGAAACAATTACCAGAAGGATTTTTATGGGGTGGCGCAACTGCTGATTTCCAATATGAAGGAGGATTCAATGAAGGAGGAAGAGGACTTTTATCGCATGACTTTGAAACAGATGGATCAATGGAAAATCCAAGACATCATACATTTCAAATGCCTGATGGAACAATTTTGAAACCAAGAAGTTCATTTTTCTACGCTGATCCTGTTCCTAGTGAAGCTAAACCTGTTTTTTTAGATGATGAATATTATCCAAGTCATCAAGCGGTTGATTTTTATCATCATTATAAAGAAGATATTGCTTTAATGGCAGAAATGGGATTTAATGTTTTCCGTTTTAGTATTTGTTGGAGTCGTATTTATCCTTTAGGGGATGAAGAAACACCTAATGAAGAAGGATTAAAATTTTATGATGAAGTTATTTCAGAGCTTGAAAAACATCATATGGAACCACTTATTACTATTTGTCATGATGAAATGCCAATGCATTTAGCTTTAAAATATGGTGGATGGTCAAATCGTTTTGTTATTGATTGTTATGTAAAATATTGTAAAACACTCTTTGAAAGATATGGAAAACGTTGTAAATATTGGTTGACATTTAATGAAATCAATGCTGTTAGAGGATTTGGACCATGTGGAACAAGAGAAAGTGATGGAAAAGTGAGATATCAAGCAGATCATCATATGTTTGTTGCCAGTGCTAAAGCTGTTATTTTAGGACATCAAATGATGCCAGGAAGTATGTTTGGAACAATGTATGCGATGAGTGAACTTTATCCAGCAACATGTAAACCAAAAGATATGTTTAAACGTCTTCAAGCAAGAAGAGAAAACTGGTATTTTATTGATACGATGGCAAGAGGTTATTATCATCCTTATGCTAAAAGTGTTTGGAAACATCATGGCTTTGATTCATTAGAAATCACAGAAGAAGATAAAGAAATCTTAAAAGAAGGACAATTAGACTTTGTTTCATTTTCTTATTATCGTTCAAATACAGTAAAAAAAGATGATCCATGGTTTAATGTAGGAGGTTCTTCAAATCCTTACTTAGAAAATACACCTTGGGGATGGCCTGTTGATCCACTTGGACTTAGACATTGTATGAATGAAATTTATGATCGTATTCAAAAACCAATTTTTATCGTAGAAAATGGTATGGGAGCTATTGATCAAGCAGATGAAAATGGATATGTTGAAGATGATTATCGTATTGATTACTTACAAAAACATTTATCAGCTATGGCTGATGCGATTAATGAAGATGGTGTTGAATGTTTAGGATATACGATGTGGGCACCAATTGATCTTGTTTCTTTATCAACTGGAGAAATGAAAAAACGTTATGGATTTATTTATGTTGATATGGATGATAAAGGAAATGGAACTTTAAAACGTACAAAGAAAAAATCATTTAATTGGATGAAACATATTATTGAAACAAATGGGAAAGCACTTGATGAAAAGCTCTAGCAATCAGCTAGAGTTCTTTTCGTTATTGACACTTCTTTATAATTCCTATAATATTAGTAGGAAAAGAGAGGTACCTTATGATTTATTTAGACTATGCAGCCAATACACCAATAGAAAAAGAAGTGCTTGATACGTATTATCAAGCAACCATGAAATATTTTGCTAATCCTAATGCAAGTCATACACTAGGATTACAAGCAAAAGAAGTTATTGATCAAACAACAAAGCAAATTGCTGAACAATTACATGTCTTACCTGAAGAAATCATTTATACATCAGGAGCCAGCGAAGCCAATAACCTTGCAATCAAAGGTATTTTAGAAAGATATAAACATCGAGGTAAACATGTTTTAATTTCGCCTTTAGAACATAATTCAATTTTATCAAGTCTTACAAAAATGCAAGAAAATGGTTTTATTGTTGAAATGATTCCTTTAAAAGAAGATGGACAAGTCAATGTTAAAAAAATGAAATCAATGATTCAAGAAGATACGATTTTAGTAAGTGTTTGTAGTGTAGATAGTGAACTTGGAATTAGACAACCGATTGAAGAAATTGGAGAAGTTTTAAAAGATTATAAATATTGTTTTTTTCATAGTGATGCTTCTCAAGCAATTGGTAAAGTATCTATTGATTATCAAAATGTTGATTTGATTACTATTGCACCTCATAAGTTCTATGGTATGTTGGGAACTGGTATGTTAATTAAAAAGAAAAAAGTTGGTTTAAAAACACAAATTGATGGAGGAAAGTCAACAACTGTATTTAGAAGTGGAACGCCTGAACTGGCACATATTGTATCGATTGAAAAAGCTTTAGAGATTGCTCTTTCAAAACAACAAGAACGAGAAATTTATGTAAAATCAATCAATCGTCAAATGCTTGAACAATTAAAACAATATGATCAAGTATTAATAAATCATACAAAATATTCGTTACCTCATGTCATTAATATTTCTTTAAAAGGAATGAAAGCTACAAAATTTGCACAAATGCTCGACCAACAAGGCGTATACATTTCTACTAAAACCTCATGTTGTCCTGTAGAAACACCTTCTAAAATGGTTTATGCACTTTATCAAGATCGTCAAAGAGCGATGTCTTCTTTTAGAATTAGTTTATCACATTTAACAACAGAAAAAGAAGTTCAAGATTTTCTAAAAATCTTTGATCAATGTTACAAGGAGTGCTTTGAAAATGGAAAAATATAAAGAAATAGAAAGAAGTATCATTAAAACATATCGTAAAGAAATTTGGTCTAAATTTATAAAAGCAGTTAAAAATTATCAACTTATCCAAGAAAATGATAAAATTATGGTTTGTATTAGTGGTGGAAAAGATTCTTTTTTAATGGCTAAGTGTATTCAAGAATTACAAAGACATGGGCGCGTTCCTTTTGAGGCTCATTATGTTGTGATGGACCCAGGTTATAATAGCTATAATCGTGATTTTATTGAAGATAATGCAGATTTATTGAATGTACCTATTGAAATCTTTGAAAGTAATATTTTTGATGTGGTTTCAACAGTTGATAAAAGTCCATGTTATTTATGTGCAAAGATGAGAAGAGGTTATCTTTATAGTAAAGCACAAGAGTTAGGATGTAATAAAATTGCTTTAGGACATCACTTTGATGATGTGATTGAAACAACGCTACTTTCAATGTTTTATGGTTCTGAAATTAAAACGATGATGCCTAAATTACATAGTGAAAACTTTGAGGGATTAGAGCTTATTCGCCCTTTATATTTAGTAAAAGAAGAAAGTATTATTTCTTGGCGTAAACATAATGATTTAACTTTTATCAATTGTGCATGTCGTTTTACAGAAGGATGTTCTTTAATCAATGATGGAACAAGTAAAAGAAAAGAAGTCAAAGAATTGATTAAAACGATGAAACAAGTAAACCCAAATGTTGATCAAAATATTTTTAAAGCCTTAGATAATGTCAATTTAGATTGTATTTTAGGAACTAAAAAGGAAAAAGTTTATCATAGCTTTTTAGAGGATTATGAAAAATAAAGAAGTATTAAAAATTGCTTTTAAAAAATCTATTCCTATTATGTGTAGCTATTTATTTGTTTCAATAGCTTATGGTATGATGATGAATGAAGCAGGTTTTGCTTGGTATATTTCTTTGCTTGTTAGTTTTTTGATTTATACAGGGGCTTTTCAGTTTCTTTTGATTACGTTATTAAGTGGGGGAACTTCTTTACTTACAATTGGTGTTACAGCTCTTTTGATGAATAGTCGTCAATTGTTTTATAGTTTATCTTTTATAGATACTTTTAATAAAATGAAGCAAAAATGGTATATGATTTTTACAATGACAGATGAAACTTATGCAGTTAATTGTAATTTAGAAGATCAAGATAAGGAACAAATCATGTTTTATGTTGCATTTTTTTCAAGATGTTATTGGCTTATAGGAACTTTATTAGGGACTTTTTTAGGAAAGATGATTCCTTTTGATTTAACGGGTATTGATTTTTGTATGACCGCTTTATTTATTATTATTTTTATGGATCAATTAGAGAAAAATAAAGATCATTTTCCTGCTATTGTAGGAATTGTGGTTGCTATTATTTGTTTAATTGTTTTTGGTGGCCAAAATTTTATGTTACCTTCATTGATTATTTCTTCAATGATTTTACTTGTTAAACAAGGAGGAACATCTTATGAATAGTTATGTACTTTCAGCAATTATTCTTTCTGCTTTGATTACTTTTTTATTAAGAGCTTTCCCTTTTCTTTTATTTAAAGAAAAAGAACTTCCTAAATGGTTAGAAAAACTAGAAAAAAATTTACCAATGACTATTATGGCAGTTCTTATTGTTTATTGTTTAAAAGATTTAAAAACACAATTTATGGTCATGTTTTTACCTTATCTTTTAGCGTGTATAACAGTCGTTTTTACATATAAATGGAAAAAGAATACTTTTTTAAGTATTATTTTATCAACAGTTGTTTATATGATTTTAATACATCTATAGTTTGTTAAAAATATCACAAGCTATAGATTTTTTAGTTTGATAGTGCTATAATTACATTAACGCTTAAAAATTGTATTTAAGGAGGAAATATAAATGGGATTTTTAACAGGTAAAACAGCAATTATTACAGGAGCAGGACGTGCTGTCTTAGAAGATGGAAGCTGTGGTTCTATTGGTTATGGAATTGCGACAGCTTATGCTAAAGAAGGAGCAAACCTTGTCATTACAGGACGTAATGTTAAAAAATTAGAAGCTGCTAAAGAAGAATTAGAAAGATTATATGGTATCAAAGTTTTAACAGTTCAAGCAGATGTCAATGCAGGAGCTGATAATGAAGCTGTAGTCAACAATGTTGTTAAACAAGCAATGGATACTTATGGAAGAATCGATGTTTTGATCAATAATGCTCAAGCATCAGCATCAGGTGTAACATTAGCTGATCATACAACAGAACAATTTGATCTAGCAATGTATTCAGGATTATATGCAGCCTTCTATTATATGAAAGCATGCTATCCATATTTAAAAGAAACAAAAGGATCAGTTGTTAACTTTGCTTCAGGAGCAGGATTATTTGGAAACTATGGACAATGTTCATATGCTGCAGCCAAAGAAGGAATCCGTGGCTTAACACGTGTAGCTGCTAATGAATGGGCAAAAGATGGAATCAATGTCAATGTTGTATGTCCTTTAGCTTGGACAGCACAATTAGAACAATTTGAAAAAGCTTATCCAGAAGCTTTCAAAGCAAACGTTAAAACACCACCAATGGGACACTTTGGAAATAATGAATTAGAAATTGGACGTGTTTGTGTACAACTTGCTAATCCTGATTTTAAATATATGACAGGAGAAACACTTACATTAGAAGGTGGACTTGGTTTAAGACCTTAATAATTAATCACTCTTAGGAGTGATTTTTTTTATGTATTCTTTTATAATAAATATATAGGAAAGAAGGAATGGTTATGAAGTATGCATTAATTAATGGAAAAATTTTAAATGGTCATCAGGATATGGAAGTGGAAACAGGAAAAGCAATTTTTATTGAAAATGAAAAAATTGTGGCTATTGAACCTTATCGTAATTTAGATAAATCTTATCAAATTATTGATTTACAAGGAAAATATATTTTACCAGGACTCATCAATATGCATGTTCATCTTGCAGGAAATGGTAAACCTCAAAAGAAACAAAAAGATAATGAAAAGACAGTCAAAATGTTGATGTCTAATCCATTATCACGAAAAATTACGTATAAAGTGGTTTCTAATTTTGCTAAGATTGAATTAATGAGTGGGGTAACAACGATTCGTACAGTTGGAGGAATTGCTCATTATGATTCTAAATTAAGAGATGAAATTTTAAAGGGAAAAGTTATTGGTCCAAGAATTGTTGCCAGCAATGAAGGGATTTCTGTTCCTCATGGTCATATGGCAGGATCAGTTGCAATTGTTGCCCATAATAATGAGGAAGCTCTAGCTTTAGTGGATAAAGCAAAAAGTCAAAATGTTGATTTGATTAAACTTATGATTACTGGTGGGGTTTTGGATGCAAAAGAAAAAGGAGTACCTGGCGAATTAAAAATGCCTCCTGAAATGGTAAAAGCTGTTTGTGACAGAGCACATCAACTTGGTTATAAAGTAGCTGCTCATGTTGAATCATCTGAAGGGGTACGCGTGGCTTTAGAAAATGGTGTTGATTCGATTGAACATGGAGCAAAATTAGATGATGAAATGATTGCTTTATTTAAAGAAAAGAATGCTTTTTTGTGTACGACGATTTCACCAGCGCTTCCGTTTGCGTTGTTTGATCCAAGTATTTCAAATGTTTCAGAAATAGAAAAATACAACGGTGAATTAGTTTTCAATGGTATTATTGATTGTGCAAAGCAAGCATTAGAAAATGATATACCTGTTGTTTTAGGAAATGACGTAGGATGTCCATGGGTGAGTCAATATGACTTCTGGCGAGAACTTTATTATTTCCACAAATATATTGGTGTTTCTAATCGTTTTGCTTTATATACAGCAACTTTACTTGCTTCTAAATACGCTGGTCTTGAAAATATGACAGGAAGTATAGATGTTGGTAAGGATGCAGATATGATTGTTGTAAGTGAAAATCCTTTAGATGATTTAAAAGCTTTAAGACATGTTGAAAAAGTATTTACACGAGGTAAATTAATTGATCATCCAAAGGTGAAAATCAATAAAACAGTAGAAACAGAATTAGATAAGTATTTATAAGGAGTTAGTTATGAACAGAAAATTTTTCTTTTTTGACATTGATGGAACATTAGCAGTAGGAACACCAGGAAGACAATACATTCCTGAATCGACAAAAAAAGCAATTCGCATGTTAAAAGAACAAGGACATTTTGTGGCTATTGCGACAGGAAGAAGTTATGCAATGGCAGTTGATCATATGAGAAGTCTAGGTTTTGAAAATATGGTGAGTGATGGTGGTAATGGAATTACAATTAACAATGAACTTATTACCATTAAACCTTTAGATTATCAAAAATGTTTAAATCTTATAGATGAATGTAAAGAAAAAGGATTTATTTGGGCTATTTCACCAGATAATAAAACAAGAAGATTGGCCCCAGATTCTCGCTTTTATGATTTTACACATGATGTCTATATGGATACTGAAGTTGTAGATGGGCTTGATCCAAGAAATTATGATCAAATTTTTAAAGTCTATGTAGCTTGTTTTGCACCTGAGGAACAAAAATTAGAAGCACTAAAAGAATTACCTTGGTGTCGTTTCCATAAAGAATATTTATTTGTAGAACCAGGAGATAAATCGGTTGGTATTAAAATGATGGTTGATCATTTTAAAGGTGATTATAAAGATGTCGTTGTTTTTGGTGATGAAAAAAATGATTTAAGTATGTTTAGAGATGAATGGACAAGTATTGCGATGGGAAATGCTATTGATGAATTAAAAGGAAAAGCAACTTATGTAACTACACCATGTGATCAAGATGGTATTTATAATGCCTGTGTACATTTTGGGTGGATTCAAGAATAATAAAAACTAGAAAGTAAAGAAGGTGCAAGTGGATGGATTTAAATGAGATGAAAGAAATGTGTTTAAAAGTACAAGAATGGTTAAACAAACGATATGACAGTGACGAAGGTCAAAAAATTTGGAATGCTACTTGTAAACAATATGATCATTATTTAAAAGAAATCCCTGATTATGGGGGAAAGAAAAATGCGCATGCGCTTGCTATTTATGGCAGTATCATTATTTTTTCTCTTTATCCACTTCTACCAGATCATCCACCAGTTGAAGAACTTCAAGAGCTTGTAACACATTTATTTATGGGACCTTTTGAAAAGTTAGGTAAGATGTTTAATTTAAATAGAAGTTTTGATATGTGGCTTATTGATAAAGTTTTTCATATTGTTGGTCATAAAGATCGAAAACAATACCTTCAATATCCAGCAACTTTTTGTAATGTATCAAAGCCTTATGATAAAGAAAATCACGTGGCAAGATATCATTTTTTACAATGTCCTAATGCCGAGTTTGCGAAGAAATATAATTTAATGCATGTACTTCCACTATTTTGTAATGCTGATTATTGGGGAATCAGCCAACTTCATGGAACACTTATTCGTCAAGGAACTTGTGGAAACTGCGATAAGTGTGATTACTGTATTGTTGGTAGTAAAAATCCAATGGCAAAGAAATATGAAATAGTAAAAGATGAAAACGGATTTTTAGTGAGTCGAAAGATTTAATGATATGTTGGAGGAAATTCATGGAAAAATTATTTTTTGATACAGAAAAAGATGGTTTTTATGGGACCTATTATATAAATCCCAAGGAATCTCATTGTGCAATGATTGGAATGTTTGGGGATGATCCTAATGATTATATGGCAAAGTGTGGTGCTAAATGGCTTCATAAAAATGGTGTCAATGTTCTTTGTATGTCACCGGGTAAGAAAGATTATAGTCATGTCAATTATCCGTTAGAAAGAATAGAAACAGCGATTCAATGGTTAAAAAATAACGGAAATAAAAAAATTGGTATTGTAGGAATGAGTACAACGGGGATGGATGCACTTGTGGCTGCTTCATTTTTTTCGGATATTACTTTGACTTTTGCACTTACGCCAAGTGATTTTATATGGCAAGGATTTGAACAAGGAAATAAAGATGGTTGTAAAGAATGGCCAATTCCCGGTGCATCAACACTTTCTTGGAAAGGGCAACCTTTAGCGTATATGCCATTTGTGTATGAACATCCAATTTATTGGCAAAAGGTTGAAGAAGAAACAAAAGGTTCTGGAGATATTGAACGAAGCACATGTTTATTCATTGATTCTGAAAAAGCAAGAGAACATACAGAGGAAGAAATGATTAAAGTTGAAAATATAAAAGGAAGTTTATTTCTTGTTGGAGCAGATGATGATTCTTTCTGGGAAACAGGAAAATATATTCGACGTATGGATCAACGTTTAAAAACACATCCTCACAGTTGTGAGTATACAGCTCTTGTTTATGAACATGGAACACATTTTGTTTTACCGGAATCTTTACTTCGTAAAGCTTTACCAATAGGACTTAAATTTGTTTTACGTTTTATTTTTAAAGCTGCTAAAGATTATCCTAATGAATGTGAAGCAACAAGAAAAGATATCGATGAAAAGCTTTCCAATGCTTTAAAGAAATGGTGTAAAGAATAAAATTAAATGATGAGAATGCGGAGTATATAGCTCCGTATTTTTTAAACTATGAAATTTAATAGTAACTTATAAATTTATTGATATCTATGATTCTAAAAGTAAATCCATTAATATGAGTATGTCGAAAGTGACAAATACAAAATAATAATGGAGGTAAAATTAATGTTAAATGAATCAGTTGTAAAAGTATTAAAAAATAATATGTGGGATCTTGCAACATGTACAAATAATGAACCAAACGTTGTACCTGTTGCTTTTAAAGATGTTACTAATGAAGGAAAGCTTGTTATTGGTGATGTTTTTTTAGAAACAACATTAAATAATCTTAAAGAAAATGATGGGAAAATTGCTATTTCAGTTTATGATGGACAAAGTTTAGAAGGGTATCAAATAAAAGGGACTGCAGAATACATGACAGAAGGTGAAATAGTAGATACATTTAAAGCGATGGTTGAAAAAATGTTCAATGGTGCTGCAACAGCAAAAGGAGCTCTTGTTGTGACACCTGTAAAAGTCATTGTAACAACACCAGGTGCAGATAATAAAAAAGAAATCTAAAAAAAGATACTCATAAATTTAATAGTTACTTTAAAAAAGAACACCTTTAATCTATAATTTGAAAAAAGAGATTGAAGGTGATTTTTAGATGGCAAAATATAAGAAAAAATTAGATGATGATATACGTTGTCCTCTTGAATATGGACTTACCTTATTTGGTGGAAAATGGCGTTCACGTATTATCTGTGTATTATTCGCTCATAAAAAATTACGATATAGTGAAATTCGCAAAGAAATGTATAATATTACAGATGCGGTACTGGCCTCAACGTTAAAAGATTTAATAGAAGATGGTCTTATCGATCGAAAATCTTATGATGAAATTCCTCCAAGGGTCGAGTATTCTTTAACAGAAAAGGGGCAATCTGTTGTTCCAATTCTACAAAGTATTTGTAAGTGGTCAGGAATTTTTTATAAAGAAGATAATGAAAATGAAATGGTTCAATGTCAAAAATGTGACCACCATGGATAGGAGAAAGTATGTTAAAATATACAGAAGAAAAAATATTTACACAAGAACAAGTACAACAATTATTTTTATCAATTAACTGGGTTTCTGGAAATTATCCTAAACGCTTATACAAAGCGCTTATGAATTCTTCAACGGTACTTACTGTATGGGATGATGATTTTCTTGTGGGACTTATAAGAGTGTTGGATGATACGGAAATGTTAGCGCAAATCCATTATGTTCTTGTTCATCCTGACTACCAAGGAAAGGGAATTGCAAGTAAAATGATTGACTATATTAAGGAAAAGTATAAAGATTTTATGTATCTTGAAGTGATGCCAGAAGATAAAAATAATATGTTGTTTTATAAGAAAAATGGCTTTACGTTAATGGAAAATGGAATAGCAATGCAAATATGTAATTATGATCATGAAGGATAGATTCTTTTTAGAATTTTCCTTCGTTTTTTTATAAAAGAATATGTGCTACAATTTTGATGTATTTAATTTTTAAAATTTTAAGGACGAGAAAAAGATGAAGATAGATATTACATTAAAAATTACCCCAAAGATGGTAAAAGATGCTCAAGGAAATGAGAAAAAAGCATTAGTAGGACATTTAGGAACACATTTTGATGTGATGGATAAAGAATTTCCACTAGACTATACTGAAAGAAAAGCAGTTGTATTTGATGTAAGTCATGTTAAAGATAGAGAGATTGATATAAGTGATATAGCTATTGATCAAGTTGAAAAAGAGATGTTTGTTGCTTTTTATACAGGTTTTATTGAAACTGTTGGTTATGGGACAAAAGAATACTTTTCAAAGCATCCTCAATTATCAAATGAATTACTTGAAGAATTGTTAAAAAGAAATATATCTATGATTGGTATAGATTTTACAGGTGTTAGAAGAGGGAAGGAACATACGCCTATGGATCAACATTGTGCAAATCATGATGTTTTTATTATTGAAAATCTCTGTCATTTACAAGCGGTATTAGAAAACAATGATCATTTTATTGCACATACTTATCCAATGAACTATACGAATATAACAGGCCTTCCTTGTAGAGTCATTGCAGAAATAAAATCATAGTTGACTCTCCCCTTAGGGGAGAATTCATAATAAGAAATAGAAAGAAGGGTGTAACCGTGTTAAAAATAGGTGAATTTTCAAAACTATCGCATTTAACAATCAAAGCTTTACGTTTTTATGAAAAAGAAGGACTCCTCATTCCTGATGAGGTAGATTCTCAAACGGGTTATCGTTTTTATAAGACAAGTCAACTTACTAAAGCAGCAATGATTCAATCTTATAGACAATTAGGATTAACGATTGAAGAAATTAAATCAATTTACAAAGGAATGGATAAAAAGAAAATACTTATTGCTAAGGCAAAATTATTAAAAAGTCAAAAAGAAGACATTGAAACACGTCTTTCTATCATTAATCATATTTTGGAAAATGATGAAATGAGCTATCAAGTAACAGTAAAAGAAATACCTGAAATAATCGTTTATTATAGTGAAGTGAAAGTGGATAATTATTCAGATATGATGAAAATTATTCCAAGTCTAAAAAAAGAATTTAAGAAATTGAATCCCCAAATAAAATGTACAAAGCCACCGTATGAATTTTGTGAATACCTAGATAAAGAACATAAGGAAACAGATATTATGATTTGTCGATATGAATCAGTAGAAAGTATGGGGAAAGAAAGTACACAAATTAAATTTAAAAAAATCTCAGCAACAAAAGTATTGAGTCTTTTTTATAAAGGAGCTTATGATGAAATTGGTGAAGCTTATAGTTTTCTTATGAAATATGTAGAAGAAAATGATTATCATGTAAATGGTCTTGCTAGAGAATGTTATATAGATGGTATTTGGAATAAGGAATCGGTTGATGAATGGCTCACAGAAATTCAACTTCCAATCGCTTAGGAGAGTAGAACAATGACATTTGATTTTAAAAAAGAATATAAAGAATATTATAGACCTAAAAATAAACCAGAAATTATCAATATACCTTCATTTAATTTTATTGCTGTAAGGGGAAAAGGAAATCCTAATGAAGAAAAAGGAATGTACCAACAAGCAATCAGTATTCTCTATGCGGTGGCCTATACATTAAAAATGAGTTATAAAACAGAATATAAAATAGAGGGTTTTTATGAATATGTTGTTCCACCGCTTGAAGGATTCTGGTGGCAAGAGGATGTAGAAGATATAGATCTTTTTCATAAAGAAACATTTAATTGGATTTCAGTTATTAGATTGCCTGAGTTTGTTTCAAAGAAAGATTTTGCTTGGGCGGTAGAGAGGGCTTTGATAAAAAAGAAAATCGATTGTTCAAAAGCAGAGTTTTTTACTTTTGAAGAAGGGCTATGCGTACAAATGATGCATCATGGTCCTTTTGATAAAGAAGTGACAACCGTAGAAATAATGAATCAATATCTTCAAGAAAAAGGCTATCGAAATGATTTTAGTAAATCAAGACTACATCATGAAATTTATTTATCAGATGCTCGTAAAGTAGCACCGGAAAAATGGAAAACAGTGATTAGACATCCAATATGTAAAATTGATAAAAAATAGTGAATCTATGAATAAAAATAATGTTTGACATTGTTATAAATATATAGTATGATGACAAGGCAGTAAATGAATAGCAGCACATAGAGTATTGAAAAACGCGTTAATATCAAATGATTGCAAAGTACCTAGCTGCTATGGGAAATGCTTAATATTAACACTTATCAATTGATCTATGCAATGTTATTGCTTTATGCAAATAAAACAATACGGAGGAAAATTTATGGCACGTTATACAGGACCACAATGGAAAATCTCTCGTCGTTTAGGATTCTCAATCTTAGAAAACGGGAAAGAATTAAACAGAAGAGCTTATGCTCCAGGTCAACATGGACAAAAAAGAAAAAAACAAACTGAATATGGATTACAATTAGCAGAAAAACAAAAAGTAAGACATATGTATGGAGTTAATGAAAAACAATTCCACAACACATTCAATCAAGCAGGTAAAATGGAAGGTATTCATGGTTATAACTTCTTATGCTTATTAGAAAGAAGATTAGACAATGTTGTTTATAGATTAGGTTTTGCTTCTACAAGAAGACAAGCTAGACAATTAGTAAACCATGGTCATTTCTTAGTAAATGGTGTTAAAACTGATATCCCATCATACAGAGTAAATGTTGGTGATGTTATCGAAGTAAGAGAAAGATCATTAAATTTAGCAGTTATTAAAGAAGCTTTAGAAAATAAAGTTGCAACTCCAGCTTTCGTTGAAGTTGATACTAATAAATTAACTGGTAAATTAACTCGTTTACCTGAAAGATCTGAATTAAACTCAGAAATTAACGAAGCACTAATCGTAGAATACTACAACAGACTTGGTTAATAAGAAAAGCAGCTTTTATAGCTGTTTTTTTGTATATAAAGGAGAATTTATGAATTCAAAACTGATTGTTTATAATATTGAAAAAATAGATCATAAAGATCAATTATTACAAATGTGTGTGATGATGAATATAGAAGTAATTCAATTAACAGCTCAAATGATACAAACTAAAGTAAAAGATATTTTAAATAAGAAAATAAAGAAATCTAAAAATAAGAAAATTGAGCCAGCAATTATTCTTTTTTCAAATGTTTCATCATCAAAAATGGATCAAATATTGTATCTTTTAAAAGATAATCAAAAGCTTTGTTTAAAAGCTATTGTTACGGCAACAAATTTTAATTGGACATTTGAAATGCTAGGAGAACACTTATTAGAAGAATATCAAAAAAATAAATAAATCGTATAGAATAGAAGTATTAATTTTGATATAATAGAAAAAGAATAATAAGGAGGCTTTTATGAACGAAAGTAGAATTTGTATTGCTCTTGATTTTAAGACAAAAAGTGATGTTGAAAACTTCTTAAAACAATTTGAGGGAGAAAGTCTTTATGTAAAAGTAGGGATGGAATTGTTTTATGGAGAAGGAATTGAAATCATTAAGATGATTAAGGAAATGGGACATAAGATCTTTTTGGATTTAAAATTACATGATATTCCAAATACTGTAAAAAGTGCAATGAGACAACTTGCTAAATTAGATGTAGATATGGTCAATGTTCATGCTTCTGGTGGTATTGACATGATGAAAGCTGCTATTGAAGGGCTAGAAGAAGGAAAAACAGGTGGTAAAAGACCTTTATGTATTGCTGTAACATGTTTAACATCTTTAGATCAAGATGTATTAGATAATCAATTATTAATTCATGAACCATTAGAAAATGTTGTGTTAAAATGGGCTGAAAATGCTAAAGCAGCAGGATTAGATGGTGTTGTATGTTCACCATTAGAATCAAAAATCATTCATGATCATTTAGGACAAGAATTCTTAACAGTTACACCAGGAATACGTCTTGCAAGTGATAGTGTTAATGATCAAAAACGTGTCACAACACCAGCAATGGCAAAAGAATTAACTTCAAGTTATATTGTTGTTGGTAGAACAATTACAGGAAGTCAAGATCCTCTTGCTACATATAAAAAAGTTTATCAAGATTTTCAAGGAGAATAGAAATGAAAAAAATTATTGCTAAAGATTTATTAGATATTAAAGCTGTCTTTTTAAGACCAAATGAACCATTCACTTGGGCAAGTGGTATTAAATCACCAATTTATTGTGATAACCGTTTAACTTTATCTTATCCTAAAGTTAGAAAAGATGTTGAACAAGGGCTTGCTAAACTTGTAAAGGATAATTTCCCAGATGCAGAATGTTTAATGGGAACTGCAACTGCAGGTATTGCACATGCTGCTTTAGCTGCTGATATTTTAGATTTACCAATGGGTTATGTTCGTGGAGGAGCTAAATCTCATGGACGTAATAATCGTATTGAAGGTGTTGTTAAAGAAGGAATGAAAGTTGTTGTTGTTGAAGATTTAATTTCAACTGGTGGTTCTTCTTTAGAATGTGTAGAAGCCTTAAGAGAAGCTGGATGTGAAGTATTAGGACTTATTGCTATCTTTACATATGGTTTAGATAAAGCAACAGTTAATTTTGAAAATGCACATTGTCCATTTGTAACTTTATCAAATTATGATACTTTAATTGAAGTTGCTAAAGAACATGATTATATTAAACATGAAGATATGGAAAAATTAAAAGCTTGGAAAGTTGATCCAAGTGATGAATCATGGATGAATAAATAAATATTTTTAAGGAATGATGGTAATTTAGACCATTGTTCCTTTTTTTTGTTTTTATTTGCAAAAAATAGTGGTATGATGTAAAAGTAATAATAGGTTTACTTTTTGGAGGTAATTATGTTTAAAAGTATTCGATATGTATTAAAAGAAAACTTTACAAATTTGTATCGTATATATTGTATTTCAAAGTATGAATTGCTTTCTGATATGCGAGATTCAAGATTAGGTGTCTTTTGGAATTTTGCTAATCCAGCAATTCAAATTATGACGTATTATTTTGTATTTGGTTTAATTATGAATAGAAAGGCTGTAGGAAAGATTCCTTTTATTCAATGGATGTTATGTGGGATGGTTGTGTGGTTTTTTATTAGCCCATGTATTACTAATGGTGCCAATGCCATTTATGCTAAACGTAATGTCATTACAAAAATGAAATTTCCAGTATCAGTTTTACCTGCAACAGTTGTAGGTAAAGAATTATTTAATCATTTTTGTTTGATGGCTATATTAATTGTATTTTTGCTTACACAAGGGATCATGCCATCACTTTATTGGCTTGAACTTGTTTATTATCTTTTTGCTGCAATTTGTTTAACGATTTCACTTGCCATGATTACATCAGTTTTAAATATGTTAGCACGTGATACAAGAAAGCTTATTTTAGCATGTATGCGTCTATTGCTTTATTTAACACCGATTTTATGGCCAATTTCTCGTTTGCATAAATATGGATGGCAAATGACAGTAAGATATATTATGAAAGCTAATCCAATTTATTATATTGTATGTGGCTATAGAGATTGTTTCTTATATCATCATGGTATTTTATTTTATTGGAAACAAATGCTTTTCTTTTGGGTGTTTGTTATTGTAATTTTTACAATTGGTAGTATGATGATGTATAAATTTAAACATAAATTTATTGATATGATTTAGGTGGTAATAATGGAAGATTATGCAATTAAATTTGAACATGTTTCAAAAATATATAAATTAAAAAAGAAAAATGATGGTAAATCAAAAAGTTCAGTTACGCAAAGATTTTATGCTTTAAATGATATTACTTTTACAATTCCTAAGGGAGAAGTTGTAGGAATTTTAGGAACAAATGGTTCTGGTAAATCGACATTGTCATTGATTTTAGCAGGTATTTCACAAATTGATGAAGGATCAATGGATATTAATGGAGAACAAGCATTAATTGCAATCAATACAGGATTGGATATGCAACTTACAGGGCTTGAAAATATTAATGTTAAAGGAGCATTACTAGGACTTTCTAGAAAAAGAATTCAAGAAATTACTGAAGGTGTTATTGAATTTGCTGAAATTGGTGATTTCTTATATCAACCCGTTAAGAAATATTCAAGTGGGATGAAATCAAGATTAGGTTTTTCAATTTCACTTTATTTAAATCCTGATATTATTATTGTAGACGAAGCTTTGTCGGTTGGAGATAAAGGATTTGCTCAAAAATGTTTAGATAAAATGAATGAACTAAAAGATCAAGGGAAAACCATTATTTTCATTTCTCACTCTTTACCGCAAGTAAGAGGATTCTGTCAAAAGGCTATGTGGATTGAAGGTGGCCGTTTAAAAGAATATGGTGATGTTGAAGAAGTATGCGATGAATATGCAGAATATGTTGATTTTTATAATAGTTTAAAGAAAAAAGAAAAGAAAAAATTAAATGATGAAAAATTTGCAAGTCGAATTGTTCAAAATCCTAAAATTGGTTTTTGGGAAAAATTATTAGATAAAATGAAGAGATAGGAGAGATAGGATGAAGAAAGTTATCACATATGGAACTTTTGATTTGTTCCATGTTGGGCATTTGAATATTTTAAGACGTGCTAAAGAATTAGGAGATTATTTGATTGTAGCAGTCAGCAGTGATGCTTTTAATGCCCAAAAAGGTAAGAAAGCTTATCATAGTGATCAAGATCGTATGGCTATTTTAAAAGCTATTAAATATGTTGATGAAGTTATTTTAGAAGAATCATGGGATCAAAAAATAAAAGATGTTCAAGAACATGATGTTGATGTTTTTGTCATGGGTGATGATTGGAAAGGTCAATTTGATTTCTTAAAAGATTATTGTGAAGTAGTTTATTTACCTCGTACAGAAGGTATTTCTACAACTAAAATCAAAGATGATTTAAAAGATAAATTATAATAAAGGAGAGTTGTATGAAAATCAGTGTGATTGTCCCTTATGAAGGATATTATCAATATTTAAAAGATTGTTTAGAAAGTTTAAGTGAACAAGAAAATGTTGAAATTGAAACATTATTAGTGGGAAGTCAAGATGATCAAAAATTTCAACAATTAGTAGACACATATAAAGATAAAATATCTTTAAAAGTCATTCCTTGTTCAATTGAAGAAGGTGTTGCTAAAAAAAGAAATCTTGGTTTAGAAAATGCAACAGGAGATTATATTTATTTCATTGATAGTGATGATTATATTATGCCTCAAACATTATCTTATTTACTTCAAGATGCCATGCAACAAGATTTAGATTTAGTTGTTGGTAGAAGATGGATTACATGGTTTAAAAAACAAGTTTTTGAAACCATGGGGGATGAAAAAAATGAAGAATTAAATTTGAAAGATAAAGATGATGATCGTAATCATAAATTTTTAGAAAAAGATTATTCTGAAATAGATAATAGTGATGAACAAAGAAGAATTGATTTATTAATTAGAGCGAAGAAAGGAATTCGTAATATATCAGTTTTAAATATTTTAATTAAACGTAGTTTAATTGAAGATAATCATTTACGTTTTAATGAAGATTTTATTTATTATAGTGATTTACCTTTTGTAGAAGGACTTGTTATGTATGGTCATAAGATAGGGTTTAATGAAAATACATTATACGCTAAAAGAAAACATAATGATCCAATTAATACACCAGCCTTGTCACAAATTAAAGATGAAACTAAATTTGATGAATTTATTAATGTTTATAAATATGCAATTTCTTTAGTAGATAAAGAAAGTAGAATTCGTTATTATTTAGATTCTAAAATGATTAAATATTATAGTAATTTCTTTGCTAAAAAAATTAGAAGATCTAAAGATGATTTTTGGAGAGATGAAAGATTTGATCAAATGTCTATTTTAATGCAGGATGTAAGGAATGATTTATTGAAAAATATGTCTCATTATCAAAGAAAGATGGTTAAACTTGCTAGAAATCATGATTTACAACAAACACAAAAAGTGATTGCTAAACATCTTGCTAAAAATAAGATGAAAAAGATATTAAAAAATAAAAATGAAATTAATAAGTATTTATATCGTCATAAATATATCAATGAACCTATTGAAGAAAATTGGATTATGTTTGAAACTTTTATGGGTAAAAGTTATGCTGATTCACCAAAATATATATATGAATATTTAGCTAAAAATTATCCAGGAAAATATAAATTTATTTGGGTTTTAAATGATCCTAAAGAAAAACTTCCATATGAAGGAATCATTGTTAAGAGATTTACGAAGAAATATGCGTATTATCTAGCTAAATCTAAATATTTTGTTTTTAATATTAGACAACCGTTATGGTTTAGAAAAAGAGAAGGTCAAGTTTTCTTAGAAACATGGCATGGAACACCACTTAAACGTTTAGCCTTTGATCAAGAAGAAGTGACTGCAGCTTCTCCAACTTATAAATCTCAATTTTATCGTCAAAAACAAGAATGGGATTATTTAATTGCAGCAAATAAATTTTCAAGTGATATTTTTAAAAGCTGTTTTATGTATACAAATGGAACAATGTTAGAAATTGGTTATCCTCGTAATGATTTATTGTATGCGCCGAATAAAGATCAAATTGCATTAGATTTGAAAAAGAAACTTCATATTCCATTAGATAAGAAAACAATTTTATATGCACCAACATGGAGAGATGATGAATACTATGGAAAAGGGCAATATAAATTTAAGTTAAAATTAGATTTAGAAATGATGAAAAAAGAGTTAGGAGACGAATATGTCATCTTGCTTAGAACACATCATTATATTGCGGATGCTTTAGATGTTACAGGAGTTGAAGATTTTGCTTATAATTTATCTAAATATGATGATATTACTGAAATTTATTTAATTTCTGATATTTGTATTACAGATTATTCAAGTGTTTTCTTTGATTATGCTAACTTAAAAAGACCAATGTTATTCTATACTTATGATATAGATAAATATCGTGATGTTTTAAGAGGTTTCTATATTGATATGGAAAAAGAACTTCCTGGTCCACTAGTTTATTCGACTAAAGAAGTAATTGATCAAATTAAACATCTTGATGAAATGAATCAAAAGTATGCTCAACGTTATGAAGTATTCTATGATAAATTCTGTTCTATCGATGATGGAAATGCTTCACAAAGAGAAGTTGAAGCAGTATTTAAATAAGGGGGGGGGGTTACCCCTTATTTTTATAAGGAGGTTTAAAAATGCTTAGACTAATAAAAAATATCTTAGGTAAAACAATTAAGTTTATTTATCGAATAACTTATAAGTTAATACCAACTCATAAAAAAACAGTATTGTTTATTGCTTTTCATGGTAAGGGATATAGTGATAATCCTAGAGCTATTTATGAATATATGAGACAACAAGATAAGTTTAAAGATTATCGTTTTATATGGGCTATTAAGCATCATAAAAAGAAAAATATTTCTATTGAAAATGCTAAAGTAATTGAATATTTTTCAATTCCTTATTTCTTTTATCTTGCAAGAAGTCAATATTGGATTGCAAATTGCAAATTACCAATGTATGTTTTAAAAAAGAAAAATCAAATATATTTACAAACATGGCATGGAACACCGCTTAAAAAATTAGCGTTTGATATAGAAGTTCCTGAAGGAACAACTTTTTATCGAAGTGGCATGAATGAAGAAATGATGCATGAAACATACGCACAAGATGTTAAAAAGTATAACTATATGATTTCTCCAAGTGCTTTTACAACTGAAGTTTTCCAAAGTGCTTTTAGAATTAATAGAGAAAGGTTGATTGAAACTGGCTATCCTCGAAATGATTTTTTAACAAACTATAAAGAAGAAGATGTTTTAAACATTAAGAAAAAATTAGGGATTCCTCTTGATAAAAAGGTACTTCTTTACGCACCAACATGGCGAGATAATTCTTATATAACCAAAGGTTATACTTTTAAATTAGAAGTTCACTTTGATAAATGGCAAAAAATATTAGGGGATGAATATGTTATTGTATTTAAGCCTCATTATTTAATTGTTAATGATTTTGATATTGATCAATATCAAGGATTTGTTTATTTTGTAGAAGCAAATGAAGATATTTCTAATTTATACATTATTGCGGATGCTTTAGTTACTGATTATTCAAGTGTTTTCTTTGATTATGCTATTTTAAAAAGACCTATTTATTTTTATATGTATGATTTGATTCATTATCGAGATGAACTAAGAGGTTTTTATTTAGATATTTATCATGATTTACCTGGAGATATTATTGAAGATGAGAATCAACTATTAGAAGAAATTAAAAAAGGTTACGATTATCAACGTTTAGATAAGTTTAATCAACGTTTTAATAATCATGAAGATGGTAAAGCGTCTAAGCGAGTAGTTGATATTGTTTTTAAGTAGGTGCTAAGATGGGATTACAAAAATTAATATTAAATATTATTTTGGGATTTTTGAATATTTTTGTTAAGAGATTTAAAATAAAAGAAAATCAAGTTGCCTTTGTTTCTTTGGAATCTAAATATTTAGATTCTGATATGAAATTGATTTATGATGTTTTAAAACAAGATAAACAATTAAATCTCAAAAAAGTTGTTATTGAGTATGATCAACAAGGAATAAAACAAAACTTTTTATATATGCTTAATTGTATTCAACAGCTTTTTGTAATTAATACATCAAAAGTGGTTATTATAAGAGATAATAATTATGTTGTTTCTACTTTTAAAACAGAAGGTATCAATGTGATACAAGTATGGCATGCTTGTGGTGCAATAAAAAAATTTGGGAATGCACTTGCTAGGAAATATCCAATTAAAAATTATGATTATGTGATAGCAAATAGTTCTTATTGGAAAAAGCCATATGGTGAGGCCTTTTCTGTTAAAGAAGAAAACGTTGTTGTTACTGGTATGCCAAGGGTAGATTGTTTATTTGATGATAATTATTTAAAAGTATCTAAAAATAAATTGTTAGCTAAGTATCCAATGTTGAAGAATAAAAAAATTATTTTATACGCTCCTACTTTTAGGGGAAATATTTACCAAGGTTTTACAATGCTTCCATTTGATGGTGAAAAGTTAATAAATTCTTTTGATGAAAATACGTATCTTATTTATAAATTGCATCCATTATTAAAAAATGTTTGTCTTCCACAGCATCCTCGTATTATTGATATGTTTAATGAAGATACACATGAATTGTTTGCTTTAAGTGATATGTTGATTTCTGACTTTTCGTCAATTGTTTTTGATTATTCTATTTTGAATAAACCAATGTATTTTTATGTTCCAGATTTAAATGATTATTTAAAAGATGTTGGATGTTATGTAAATACTGACTTATTTCCAGGAAAAATTTGTAAAACTATAAACGAGTTGATTCAAGGGATTCAAAAGAAGGAAGTTGGAGATTTAGAAGCTTTTAAAAATATGTTTTTTGAATATCAAGATGGTAAAAATACAAAACGTGTTGTTGATTTAATTTATGATATACTAAAAAAGTCTCTTTAATTAGAGACTTTTTAAATAAGCTGTAACTTCAGTTAAATCTTTTAGAATTTTAAATGTTTTATCTTCATATTGCTTTTCTGGGTATTTCATATCAGGAATGCAGATGACTTTGATGTTTGCATCATAGCTTGCTTGAATTCCGGCTTCACTATCTTCTAAAACAATAGCTTCGTCCACATTAACACCAAGTTTTTGACATGATTTTAAGAAAACTTCAGGATTTGGTTTTCCTTTAGAAACTTCATCTCCACAAATAGAATCATCAAAAAATTCAGTGATTTTAGCTTGTGCTAAGATTTTATCTACACGATCTCTGTTACTTGAAGTGGCAACGATTGTTTTGTAATTATTTTCTTTTAAATAATGTAATAATTCAACAAGTCCTTTTTTAACAGGTACACCTTCTTTTTCGAAACGTTCAGCCATTAATTGATGAACATCTTGAATTACTGTTTCAATAGGAAAATCATTTCCATAAACATCATAAAATCTTTGATAAATTCCTTTAATAGGTTTACCTAATAATGTTTTATAAAATTCTTCATCCATTGTTAAATTCATATCTTTTAATCTTTCTTGATAACATTCAAAAGTCACTCTTTCGCTATCAATCATTAAACCATCCATATCAAAAATAATTGCTTTAATCATTTTAGTATCTCCTCTTTTTATTATTCGTGTTATATCATAGCATAAATAAATATATTAAAAAAGCAATTATCATATTATGAAAAACGAATCATAAAATGCAATAGGAGGTTATTTTATGATTAATAGGGGAGATATTTATTATGCAGATCTTTCACCAGTTGTCGGAAGTGAACAAGGAGGCATAAGACCGGTTTTAGTGTTACAAAATAATAAGGGTAATAAGTTTTCTACAACGGTTATTATTGCACCAATATCTTCTAAACTAACAAAAAATCCTATTCCGACACATGTTGTTATTCGCTGTGATTCATTAGAAAAGAAATCGGTTATTTTGCTAGAACAAATTCGTACGATTGATAAAATAAGATTTCATGAAAAATTAGGCTCTTTAAATGATTACTTTATGAAGAAAGTGAATGAAGCTATTAAAACAAGTTTGGGTTTAAAATAGTTTTCATCAAATATAATATTTGCTATAATGCCTTTATAGGATGGTGAAAGATATGAATATATATGATATCAAAAATAAAGCAAATGAGGTTTTAAGACAACCAAATCAACTGTTTAAGGTGATTTTATACATTGGGATTATCCAAGCTTTATTTTCGGCTTTATCAGGAATATTTAATGGAATTTTAGGTACTATTATAAGTTTAATGTTAAGTATTCTTACAATGACTTTAGGACATGGAGTAGTTGTGGCTTCTTTGAAAGTTGTTAATAACAATGGTCAGTCAGTTGATGAAAAAGAAGACACTTTGGTAGGTATTAAACAATTTGGAAATCTATTTCCAACATATTTTTTATATAATGTTATAATTGCTTTTGCAGGAATTATAATTGCTGTTATTGGAATGGTTTTGATGTATACAACAATGACAGACGCTCAATTTAAAAGTTTATCACAACTTATTTTAATGTATGTCGATAAATCAACGATTGCTCAAGGTGATTTAGTAAATATTGTAGCTTCATTATCTGATATGTTTTCATTTGGATTTATACTTGTTATCGTAATAGCAATTGTAGCTGTTTATTTATCATTAAGATTTGGACTATTTAATTATGTTTTACAAAAATATAATTATACAGGATTAAAGGCATTAAAAGAATCTAGTCGATTAATGAATGGAAATAAATGGACTTTATTTAAATTAGAATTTTCATTTTTTGGTTGGATGATTTTAGCTGGATTAACATCTGGTGTTATTGCGATGTTTGTAGAAACGATTCTGCCAATTGATTTTTTAGCGACATTTTTTACGGGTGTTATTTCTACTTTTTTTAGTACTTATTTTTATGGGGTTAAACTTAATACATGTTTAGCTGTTTTCTATGAAGAATTAGACTATGAAGATAAGAATATTGTGGAACAGCTATAGTTGAAGGGATGTTTATGATGAATGAAAGTTTTGCTGGAAGAATTAATGGAAAGCAAAAAGCAATAGGGTTTATTCTTTTGTTTCCATTATATTTGTATGTCATACCAAGGTTTGCTAATTTTGGAATTTATCTTTTATTAAAATATACAAATATTACAAGAGATACAACAGTTTTAGGAATTTATTTAAATTTAGTTTGTTCGCTAGCAAGTTTTATTTTGGTTGTATGGCTTTTAAAAGATTTTTTAATTGATAATATAAAAAGATTTAAAGAAAACTTAATGGATAATTTTGTTTATTCTATTACAATTGGTGTTGCAATGATTTATGGAATTTCAATTGCAGCTAATTTGATTATTAATTTTGTTTTGGGTGGAGGATCTAATGATTCTGCTAATCAACTTTTATTTGAAAATTATTTAAATAATGGTGTTTTATTAATGGCTTTTCAATCTGTTATATTGGCGCCTATTTTGGAAGAATTATTATTTAGAGGTCTTGTTTTTAGAAGCCTTAGAGATAGAAATAAATGGTTAGCTATTTTTGCAAGTTCATTTTTGTTTGGTTTTTTACACATTTATTCAGCTTTATTTGCTGGGGATTTGACACAACTCATTTATTTGCTTTCATATGGTGGAATGGGATTTGCATTCTCTTATGCCTATGAGAAAAAGAAAACAATATGTGTACCAATTTTAATGCATATGATCAATAATTTGGTGGCGATTGTTTTATTAGTTTTTATGTAAAACTCCGTATAGGAGTTTTTTTATACTTTTATACCTTTTATAAGATAGGCCCATGTTTTTTTACCGACAATACCATCATTTTTTAAATTTCTATTTTTTTGAAATTTTTTAACTGCTTTTTCAGTATTAGAACCAAATATACCATCTATTTTTAAATTGAATCCTACAAAATTAAGGCGTTCTTGAATAAGTTTTGTAATTTCTCCGCGGGCTTTTTTCTTAACTGTTGGATAAAAACTAAAGCCTTGTCGTTTTATTTCTTTATTTAGACGTTGTAACCATGTGTCTTCTTGAACAATATGATTTGAAGTAATAATCGTTGAAAAAGGAAAATAAGTGCCTGGACAATTTGTTGCATTTACATCTTTATGCCTTTTTATATCAGTGATAGAATACTTTTTCTTAAGATATGAAACTAAGTCAATAAAAGCATTTAATTGTAATGCATTCATTTTCTCTTGCATAAAATTCCCTTCGGCACATATTCCAATAGAATCACTATTTGCTCCTTTGGCGTGAGCTCCAATGGTGTTTTCAGGCCTTCCTTGATAGATTGTCCCATCTTTTTTTATGAAAAAATGATATCCAATACCACTCCATCCTCTTTTTAAATGCCATTGATGGATATCTTCTACGCTACATGTTTTTGCTTGTGCATGATGAAGGATAATTCTATTTGTTTTTTTTCTAATGGAAAGTGGTGAAGCCCAATGATAATTTTTTTTAATGATTTGCATAATTCACCCCCTCATATTATTTGTATGGTTCATATAGTAGAAAATATGGGTGAAATAAAAAAATAGTCTAAAAAACTATTTTTGTACAAAAGAAATAACATCATTAGGTTGGCAGTCAAGAATCAAACATAATTTCTCAAGTGTGAGAGCAGTAATATTGCTATTATTTTTTAATCTGTGTAAAGTTTTATGATCAATACCATTTTGTAGAAGAACATATTGAGAAATCTTCTTTTCTTTCATTGTTTGCCATAACGGTGAGTAATCAATCATTGTTATGTCCTCCTTATATTTATAATTATATAGATTTATTTTTATAAAAATATTGTGAATATAAACACAATAACGTATAATAATGTCTAGGTGATAAAGATGGCATTATATACTTTAAAAGGGGTCGGAGAAATATCAACGGATGCTTTTGATGAAAAAATAACTTTAAGAAATTTATTACAACATTTCAGCTTTTATGATTTTATTATTGTTGATACAAAACAAAATATTCTTTTTCAGTATAATAAAGATAAGGATTGGTTTTGTAATTTGATGAATATAAAATGCTTTTATGATCAAGAAGTCATTACAGTTTATAAAGAAGATAATCGTTTTTATATTTCAATAGATTTTTAAGAAATTATCTATTTTTTCTTGATTTTGAAAATAAATTGTATTAAAATATCATTGTTATCTCTCCGTAGCTCAGTTGGTAGAGCATCTGACTCTTAATCAGAGGGTCCACGGTTCGAGACCGTGCGGGGAGACCAATTAATAAAATAGCTTAAACACTAGATTTTACTAGAAGTTTAAGCTTTTTTTATAGCTTATTTTAGGAAAGTTATTAGAATAATGTTTTATATAGGGTGAAGTAATAGTTAAAAATATAATTCTACATGAAAGTTCTACATTTTTTTAGCATATATTTATTAAAATATATGCTATAATTACAAAAGGGAGGGTGATTTTATGTTTTATAGTCAAACATGTGAAAATATAAAATTGATTATTTTTACATTAGATGGTGGATTGTTAGACCTCAACAGATTAAGATATAATTATTATCGAAGTACATGTGAAACATATCATAAAGTTGCTACTCGTGAAGATTTTTCAAAGATGTTAGGGAATATGAATACCATGTATGATCATTCATTATTGTCTGATTATATTTCTTCTGAAGATTTTAATAGAATGGTAGAAAAAGACTTATTTGAATATGTCAAGTTGAAACCTGCTATAAAAAGAGAAGGTGTTGATGAGTTAATACAGTATTGTAAGCAAAAAAATATCAAAATTGCAGTTTATACAACTCATAAAACAAAAAGAGCAATTCAATATTTGCAATTGGCTAAAATTTATGAAAAAATAGATTTTTTGATTGGTGGAGACTCAAATCTTAAACCATTACCTGATGAGGAAGTTCTAGAAGTGACTTGTCAACAAATGAATGTTGATTTTCAGCATGTCATGGTTGTTGCTAATTTTGAATCAATGGTTGAAGCTGCTAACAAATTATTGGCAAATGTTATTTATATGCCTGATTTAGTACCTGCTAGTGATAAAATTAAAGCAAGCGTATTTAAAGTGACGAAAAATCCATTAGATATTATGAACATGTTTTTGTTTTCAAAATATGATTCTGTAGAATTATTTTCACCTTTATTAGGAATGAATGCGCAAATGGATTTGGAAACATTATCACGTACAAGAAACGAATTATTGGATAAATATAAGGATGATGAGCAATTAATTGCTTTAGTTAATAGAACTTATGATTATTTTAATGAAATTTTATCTAAAAAGTTTTTAATAGATGAATTAGAAAAACAAAAAAGATTTTCATTTGATGATGAAGAAGATGAAGAACTTGTTCAAGAAACGCAAGATAAATTTGATGATCAAATTGTAAAAGAAACAAACCAAGAATCAAAAACAGATTTAGAAGATACATTTTTATTTTCAAAAACCTCTTCAATAAATCCTCAAAGAATGAGCGAACTTATGGATATTATCAATGGGAATGCAATTGATGAAGAAAATAAAGAAAAGCAAGAACAAGTCCAAGAGGAAGATGAAATTCAAGATGATCAAGATCATTGGTTAAATAAAATTATTGATGTTGTATATAATCTTTTAATAGCGGTTATTATTGTCTTTTTAGCTTTGATTTTGCAAATACTTTTTTCGGGAGATTCTTCTATAGTTGGAAAAGCAATTAATATTATTATAAATGGATATGTGGATATAATAAATTTTATATTTGGAGTATTATTCAATGTTTTACATATTTTAATAAGTATAATACCATCATATAGAATGCTTGTTTATCAAAATCATATGCTTTCATCAATGGCTGTCATTGCTTTGCTGGCAATCATTTCAAATTTCATTCTCATTACTTTTATAAGAAAAATAATTCATGTTTTTAAAAAAGACTAAAAAATTAGTCTTTTTTTCAAAAAACTATTTACAAATATGAAATTAGGTGTTATTATAAATGGGCACTGATGTGATGGAGACATACTCAAGAGGCTGAAGAGGCGCCCCTGCTAAGGGTGTAGGTCGGGAAACTGGCGCGAGGGTTCAAATCCCTCCTTCTCCGCCAACAATTCCCACAACGTTGGGACACGGAAACACTATAAACCATGAGGTTTGTAGTGTTTTTTTGTATTATTTTTTACGCAACAGTTCACTATTTTTTTACAACTTAATTTTATATTATTTTAATTTATATTAATCTATACTACCCTATCTGAATTTACTCGTTATATAAATATATATTCTTACCTTGATAGCTATCTTATACTTATGGAGGTAAAAATGGACAAACATACAGAAAAAGTCAATGACATTGAGATTTGTACCGTTCCGAAAGGTGTGCTACAATACACTCATGGGGTGATGGAAATGAGCGAATACGACAAAAATTTATTCCACAAGGTGTACAGAGAAATCAGTGAACAGCTTGGAATTGAAACAGCTTTAACCATTCATCAAATGTTCAAAGGTACACAGGTAAACTTCCCTGTGCGATTTTTTGATACACAATGTGTAAAGGAGATGATAATTAAAGAGTATGACGGTACTAATGTCAAAACATTAGCGAAAAAATATGATTATTCCGAAAAATCAGTCAGACGAATAATCAAAGAAAGTACGAAAAAGAAATAAAGGAGGTATTTCTAAATGGATAAACCATCAAAAACAAGAGGTATAATAACTTTTATCATTGCAATAATTGCTGTTATCGTAATGATTACAACAAGCGGTTTATTGGGGTTAATTCTGTATTTATTTGCTGTTGTAATCTCTTTCTTATCTATTGATAAAGAAAACAGACATTCTGTATCTGCACTAATAAACTACACAAAAAACACTGTATGCAATACTCACAAAGAAACATTGCTTTCAAATGATATATTTGCAATTATTATAGCACTATTCCCTGTTATACTATTAATCAGCTGTTTTATGATATTCTACATAGACCCATTAAGAGCGGCAGAAAATGCTTTAAATGATGCATTTGACGAATTAGACAGCCTATTTTAAAACCGGCACACTATAAAAAATATAATTAGGAGATGTAACTTATGATAAAAATTAATAATTTCTTTGACAATTCCAATGTAAAGTGCATTGCTGAAGGCGGTGTATTCTCAATTTATGAACATCAACATGATTTAAGCGTTGATAGCAATACTGCAATGAATTCTTATTTTATGGAGCAGATGAATGTAAAGAAACGTCAAGTACTGTGTAAACTTGATAATAGTACAGTCAAATTACAAGCAGGAGCAATGCAATGGATAACAGGCGATGTTGAAATGGATTCAGGTGTATCAGGTGCTAAAGACTTTTTCGGTAAATTGGTAAAAGGTGCCGTAACAGGTGAATCAGCCGTTAAACCGCTTTACACAGGTACAGGTTGTGTTATGTTAGAGCCGACTTATAATTTCCTTCTTATTGAAGATGTTGCTTCTTGGGGAAAAGGTATTGTATTAGATGACGGCTTATTCCTTGCTTGTGAAGGTAATATACAAGAGTCAATTAATAAAAGAAGTGATGTTGCCACAGCATTATTATCAGGAGAAGGTATTTTCAACCTTACACTTTCGGGTAACGGTTTTTGTGTGCTTGAATCACCTGTTCCGAGAGAAGAATTAGTTGAATTTGAATTAGATAATGATGTCTTAAAAATAGACGGTAATATGGCAATAGCATGGTCATCATCATTGCAATTTACAACAGAAAATGCAAGCAAGTCCATAGTCGGCTCTACTCTTTCAGGTGAAGGTGTAGTAAATGTCTATCGTGGTACAGGTAAAGTTCTTGTTGCTCCAACCATGAACGGTACAGTTAATCCATCATCAAACGGTCCTGAACAAACAACTGCAAATTCAGGTTCTGACAGTTTAGTTGGCAGTATCGTCGGCGGAATACTAAAATAAATCATTTTATCAATTTTAAAGTCATACAGCCAAACCTATGGCAGTATTCTCTGTTTTATAGAAGGAATTTGATACTCCGCCAAAACGTATAAACCGTATAAATGCTTGAATATCAAGTATTTATATGGTTTATATTAGTATTACAATAAATTCTGTATACTTATTTTAAAAGAACCTTTAGATAGCGGGGTTTTTATAGTGAACCCTGCTCTGTTAGGAGACCGGTTATTCTTTTTATTGTATATTTATCTATATATGATATTTTTAGGAATTTCTTTATTCAAATTATACTCTTTTGTAATTTGCACCCTTGACAAATGATATGCCGATTTACAATCACAACACCAAATTTCACCGTATCCATACTCTCCGAGATTTCCCACAAAAGTATAATCGGTATTATCACTCCCGCAATACGGGCATTTTCCGCTTGTTTTTGTTATTGCTATGCTTTCTAAGTTTTAATCCATTTCATGTCACAACACCCCCATAATATATAACACCATAATTTTATTATATCACATTTTTATTTTTTTCAACTGTAAATTCGCTTTACAAATATAATCATATTGTTTATAATAGTATTATAAACAATACACAAAACACAGGAGCATATAATGAACAAAATTGAATTTAAGCAATTCTTACAAAATACAAAAGACAATATACAAGAAAAACTCAATCCGAAAAAAATCGGTACAAAAATATCAGTGAGTTTAAAAAGTAAAAAAACACGCAAAAATCTAATAATCTATGCATTTTTAACATTATTCTGCATAGCATTTCTGTTACTTCTGTCTGCGTCCACAAGTCCGCTATACAAGGACTTATGCGACGGTGATTCAAGCATTTTCATATTCTTCGGAAAAGCGATAACGCTCGGCAAGGATGCATACAGAGATTATTTTGACCACAAAGGTCCGATTTTGTTTTACATAAATGCATTGGGATATTTCCTGACAAAATCAAAAGTAGGCGTATTCATACTACAATGTATATCCCTTTCAATATCTTCGATATTTATGTACAAAACGGCACGTTTTTTCACAAAACCGATACGCTCGGTAATTTGTGTTATAATCACCATTCTCGCATTCGGTGCGACAATCAGTGACGGCAACTTAACGGAAGAATACTGTATTCTCTACTGTATGATAGCGATTTACACCGCATTAAAATTCATCACAAAGCACCCAAAAGCACCTCACCCTCACAAAAATATGGTTATTTACGGAATATGTTTTGGAATTTGTGCATTTATCCGCGTAAACAACGGACTGATTATCTGCGGTATTGTATTCGTTACGATTATGACCGACTTTATAAACGAGCATATCAAAGAAATATTTAAAAATATACTGTATTTTATAGTCGGTGTATTGATAGTGGCAGTGCCTGTATGCCTTTTCTTCCTTATTAAAGGGACGCTGTCGGATATGTTGTTTTCTACTTTCGTATTCAACTTTCTATACGCGTCGGAAGGCTCGTCAGAAAAGACATCATCAGCCATATTACTGCTTCTGCGATGGGTTGCACCTGTCTTGATGATGATATTTATATCGTCATTTTTCGCAAAACGACTTGGTCCAAAGGTTGCGTCATTTATCACAACAATATCCATATTCGCACTGATACCTATATTACTCGGTTTCAGTTACACGCATTATTACACAACGCTTATACCTTTAATACCGATTTATTGCGCTGTATTCTTCTATATTACATCAAATAAAATAAACATTCTTGCAGTAATACTTTGCGTAATAATGGCATTTCCGTTGGCAAATTACTTTGTTCAATCAGAGTCAAATATAGTGCATTACTCAAAGAAGTTGTATTTGCAAAGTCACCCTGCCAAAACAAGCGACGTATATTCGGATATTTATTACAGTGCAAAACAGCTTAGCTCGCAAATTCCCGATGAAGACAAAGACAGCGTATACTGCTACGACATTTCGGCAACCTGGCTTTTGCAAGCCGACATTATGCCTTGCTTTAAGATATTTATTCTTCAGGAATGGTGGTCGGAAATGTATCCCGAGTTCGGTCGTCAAATTAATCAAATGATGCTTGAAAAACAACCTAAGTGGGTAGTTATACACAATATCGACATTGTAAACAGTAAGCAGTTTATGAATATAATCAACAATAATTACGAGCTTGTTGATGAATACAGTTATGACCGATTATACAAATTGAAAACCCAATAAAAAAATAGCTGTTGCAATTAGCAACGGCTATTTTCATGTTTATCTTTGTCATAGACAATGCAAAATGATTCCGTAGGATTTTTCACAGTCTTTTTAGCTTTCAAAGCCTTATCCAGCCCCACTCCCACAACTTCATTTGTTTTAAGCACATAAATTCCTGTTTTAACAATAATATGCGCGCCGGGATATTTTTCATTAATCATTTTACTGAATTGTTTATTTAACGCATCTATCTTATCAAAGCTTTCTAAATTTTTAAATCTGAACGCACTGAAAAAAATATCCGCACCGTCAATGTGAGTTATAATATTATAATCATTATCACTTGGCAAAATACAGTTTACAAACTCTGTAAAAACCTTATCTCCCTCAATCTGACCGAACCGTTCGTTGAAATCAAGCATTCCCGAAAAATCGGTATGTAACAGAGCAACCTGTTCGTCTTTTTCCTCTGCAAATTTTCTCAGTCTGCCTATCTGTTCATAAAACTTTGCAATAGTATAACAACTTGTTTTGCGGTCATAATCAATTATTTTTCTAAGCTTTTTCTCATTTTCCGTTTCCTTATCGCTTTGAGAAATGTACATCGTCATAAGCTTCGTCGCCATATTCAATTCAACGCATTCTTCTATCTGCCAAGGATTTTCATATCCGAATCTCGTACAAACAAACATAAAGAACGAATCTCCTGTTGTAATATTTGCATTATAGACCACTTCACCGTTCTTTTTATTCTTTTCAAATTCACGTTGAAACTTTAACGAAAATCCGTTTATTTTTTCATTTGAAAGAATAAATACAGGATATTTTTCAAAGAATTCTTTGAAATGCTCAATGTCAGAATGAGCATAATATCCTCTTTTTCCCGCATTATTCTGAAATTTTGGATCACTGCACCATTCATAGCTTATTGTGATTAAATCTTCCTTGGTATTGACCTTCATTATCTGAAACCAGTCAATATCGAACTTTTCAGCCACATACCGAATAATCTTATACATTGCGTCATCGCTGTTTTTCGCACTTGAAGAAAGTTCAAGGAACACTTTCATCATATCGCGTGTCTTAAATAATTCCGTACTGTTTTCGGCGTCCTCAACTTCATAATCAATCGCATGGCTTGAATTGTCGTACACAATATTTTCATTGTATATCTCCCAGTGAGCCTTGCCATTCTTTTTTGTACTGTACAGCGCCTTATCTGCTTTTGAGAACAACGCTTTATAATTAGGCACTTCTTCAAATATTCTGCCGTCTGCCACTCCGACACTGCACGTTATTCTCTTATCTTCTGAAATATTAATCTTACATACATTGTCAACAACTCTGTCGGCATTCTCTGCTATTCTGCTACTTTTCAAAAACACGAAAAATTCATCACCGCCGTATCTTCCGACAATAGCGTCGTCATCGGTTGCCTTGTTCAGCATTTCCGCAACCATGGCAATAACGGTATCACCGTATAAATGTCCGTATGTGTCATTTATATTTTTAAAATCGTCAATATCAATAACAAACAGTGCGTAATCTCTGCTTTCGGGATTGGATTTTATATACTCATTAATCCTCTCGACGCCTGCATTTCTGTTATAGACATGAAGTACCGGATCAATCTCGATTTTTTCTTTTAATTCTTTTTCATGATGTTTTTCATCCTCGATATTCGTTATTGTTCCGAAAATTCTTTTAAGATTACCCTTTTCATCATGTTCAAAATTTCTGAAAATGCGGTGCCATTCATAATTCTTATTGCCCGGCAACTTCATTCTGACACTTATATTTTCTACTTTTTCATTGTATATGTTTTCTTTAAGATAACCGTAATCTCTTTTATCCGTAAGCTCATAAACAGCATCTTCTGTATTATTGGGGATAGACAGTTTTTTCAGTTCGGTTTGACCTTTCACCGGAATATATAAAGTCATATTATCGTCCGCTACGTTATGTTCAAAAACAATATTTTTTGAACTTTTAAGAGCAAACGTAAAACATCTTCTCTCATCTTTCATCCTGACAAGATTCGTATGCTGTTCCGTAACGTCCATAAGAATACCAAGAATATCATTTTCATTATATTTAGTCAAATGCATACAAATATAACGTATCGATCCGTCCGAAACAATACATTTGTATACCACTTCATTTTTATCTTTCAAATCAGCTATAATATTTTTGTCTTCTTCACAAATATTAAGACTTTCAAAATTTCCGTTCGCATAAGTCGAATAATAGTAATCATTCGCCGAAATAATTTTAAGCGTACTGTCATTTTGAAACGCAACAACACCACACGGCATTATATTATAGCTATCGTCCTCAAAATATTTTTTCAACATTACAACTGCCTCAACCTTTTTATAAATTATCGGTATAAATATTCTATCACAAAAAATGTATCAAGTAAATATTTTTCGACATATTTTATTATAAAAAAAACAACCGTATCTATATAAGAATACGATTGTCTGAGAGAGAGATTTATTTTACGGTTATATAATAACACAATAATTAAATTTATTCCATTGCATTTGTTGTCCAAAATATTGCAAATATTGTCCTTTTATGCTATAATAATTGTGTAGGAGGTGTATTTTATGGATGCAATTTCATATAAACAGAAAGAATATCTTTACAGTTATTTCCGTTCAAAGCCTCCGGAGCTTAACTTGCACCTTCATAAATATTATGAATTTCTGTATTTTATATCGGGTGATGCAACGTACATAGTCGAGGATAATCTATATAAAATTCACCCTGGCGATATTTTGCTTACAAGACCAGGAGAACTTCATACGATTTTCTTTCAGTCAGAAAAGCCGTATGAGCGTATTTTTATGCAGATACATCCCGACTTTATCCCCGAATTTGATTTGTTTGATAAAATAAATTCTTCACCTATGGGCGAAGATAACAGAATACCGTCAGACATTGTTCAGTCTTTCGGACTTTACGATTATTTTAAAAATGTTGAACATTACATTTTAAACAGAGTACCCGAAAGTGACGCTATGATAAAATCGTATTTTTTACAGTTCCTTGTCGCGGTAAATCATGCTCTTGACAATACCGTTTTGCCGATAAAACCGACAAACAATAACCGTATTGACGATATAATAGATTACCTTACCGATAATATTTCCGCAGATATAACACTGGATTTTTTAGCAGAGAAATTTTTTATTAATAAGTATTATATGTGCCATACATTTAAAAAACAGACCGGTATTACAATAAAAGAATTTATGAATACAAGAAAAATCACTAAGGCGAAACAAATGCTTTCCGAAGGTGCGGATATTATGGGGCTTTGCTATGAATGTGGGTTTAATGATTATTCCACGTTTTATAAAGCATTTAAAAAACTTACCGGTAAATCACCGAAAGATTTTTTGACAGGTGATTGATTTTTGCCGCCGCTCCGTCACTTCGTGACACCTATCCTCAAGGAGAGGCTTTTTGGCTCCCCTTGAGGGGAGCTGTCGGCAACGCCGACTGAGGGGTGGCTTTTCTGTCATTTTCTTCTAAGCATATTAATCATTTCCGAAATCGTCTTAATCCCGTAAGCCGCAAAACCGTCGGGAATTTTCACACCTCTAAGCGATTGTTTCGGCACAATCGCCGACTTAAACCCCAGTTTAGCCGCCTCATTAATACGCTTTTCAAGCTGCGAAACACCTCTAAGTTCACCGCCAAGACCGACTTCACCGATAAATATCATATCCGGCGGCAGAGGAATATCCGCCTGACTTGTCGCGACAGCGGCACAGATACCCAAATCAACCGCCGTTTCATCAATACGAAGTCCGCCTGCAACATTAACATAAATGTCTGAATTTGACAAATTCATTCTTGCACGTTTTTCAAGTACCGCGATAAGCAACAGCACACGATTAACATCAATACCGTTTGTCATACGACGCGGATTACCGAATCCGGTCGGTGTAACGAGTGCTTGAATTTCAGCCATGACACCACGACTGCCCTCCATCGTACACACAATCGCACTGCCCGATATATCAACATTTCTGCCCTCCAAAAGCATCATTGACGGATTTTCGACTTCTCTGAGACCGCTGTCACACATTTCAAATACACCGATTTCGTTAGTCGAGCCGAAACGATTTTTAACCGCTCTTAAAATCCTGAACGAAAGCTGTCTGTCACCCTCAAAATAAAGCACACAGTCGACCATATGTTCAAGCACTCTCGGACCTGCGATTGCCCCCTCTTTTGTAACGTGACCGACTATAAACATAGAAATGCCGAGCGACTTTGCAATGTGCATAAAAGCGTTAGTAGCCTCTCTTACCTGCGGAACACTTCCTGCCGCAGAGGCAATATCCTGTCTGTTCATCGTTTGAATTGAGTCAATAATAACAATGTCGGGTTTAATTTCGTTTATACATTCTATAACCGTTTCAACATCTGTTTCGGAAACAAGATATAGATTTTCCGTTGTAACGCCCAATCTTTCAGCACGAATTTTAATTTGTCCCTCCGATTCCTCACCCGAAACATATAAAATTTTTCTTTCTTCACCGGCTTTTTGGCAAATTTGCAAAAGTAATGTTGATTTACCGATACCCGGGTCACCGCCTACAAGTATTAATTCACCCTGTACAATTCCGCCGCCAAGCACTCTGTCAAGCTCCTGTAAACCGGTTTTGTAACGTGTTTCATATCCGACTTTTACATCACCGATTTTTTTCGGCATACGCACACTTCCGCCGTTACTTATAGACATTGCACGCGTAGCAGACGTTTTCTTTTCCGTAATAACAGTTTCCTGTATGGTGTTCCAACTGTTACAGCCTGGGCATTTTCCCAGCCACTTCGGTGATTTGTACCCACATTCACTGCATATATATGTCGTTTTTGTTTTCATTCCTATTCCTTTCATTTATCAGTATTGCCACCACAAAAATTATATCCATAATTTTATAACTTTCCACCCACACTGTCAAGCCACAAATATTACGCTCACATTGCGGTTTGCATAATTTACATTACAGCAATGTTACAGCTGTGTTAATATCCACTCTATCCACGCACTTATCCACGCAATTCACGCCCGATTTATCCGTAAATATCAAAGTTATCCACGCGTTATGCACCCAACGTGGATAACTTTATTAACACATTCACAGTTTACATAACCTTTTCTGTCCCCAAAATTTTTATATTCCGAAAATTCAAAAAAATAATACTTATAACGTCAATATTTTTCGGAATAGCCTTGACAAACACCGTCAGTTTTTATAAACTATATGTATATGTAATTATGTAATAATTTGAAAGGATGACTTTTTTATAATGAATAACGCAGATAAAACAATGGACAAAATCGTAGCGCTTTGTAAAGGCAGAGGCTATGTGTACCCAGGCAGTGAAATTTACGGAGGTCTTGCAAACACTTGGGATTACGGTCCTCTCGGTGTTGAATTCAAGAACAACGTAAAAAAAGCTTGGTGGAAAAAATTCATACAGGAATCAAAATATAATGTAGGTCTTGACTGTGCAATCCTTATGAACCCAGAAACATGGGTTGCATCGGGTCACGTCGGCGGTTTCTCGGATCCTCTTATGGACTGTAAAGAATGTAAATCACGTCACAGAGCGGACAAGCTGATTGAAGACTTTGCACACGAAAAAGGTGAGGACATCACAGTTGACGGTTGGAGCAAAGAAAAGATGGTTGAATACATCACAGAAAATAACATTGTCTGCCCAAAATGCGGCAAGCAAAACTTTACTGATATTCGTGAATTTAACCTTATGTTCAAGACATTCCAAGGCGTTACAGAAGATTCTTCATCAGTAGTATATCTTCGTCCAGAAACTGCACAAGGTATTTTCGTAAACTTCAAAAACGTACAACGTACAAGCCGTAAAAAAGTACCTTTCGGCATCGGACAAATCGGTAAATCATTCAGAAACGAAATCACACCGGGTAACTTCACATTCCGTACAAGAGAATTTGAGCAAATGGAGCTTGAATTTTTCTGTGCACCGGGTACAGACCTTGAGTGGCACGCATATTGGAAAGAATACTGTATGAATTTCTTACTTAACCTTGGTATAAGAAAGGAAAACTTGCGTTTCAGAGATCACTCACCTGAAGAACTTGCATTCTATTCAAATGCAACTGCCGATATTGAATTTGTATTCCCATTCGGTTGGGGTGAACTTTGGGGTATTGCAGACAGAACCGATTATGACTTAAAGCAACATATGGAACACAGCGGTGAAAGTATGGAATATATGGACCCAATCACAAATGAAAAATACGTTCCGTATTGTATTGAGCCATCACTTGGTGCAGACAGAGTTGCACTTGCATTCCTTGTTGAGGCATATGACGAAGAAGAACTTGAGGGCGGCGACACAAGAGTTGTTATGCACTTGCATCCGGCGCTTGCACCGATAAAGGCTGCCGTTCTTCCGCTTTCAAAGAAACTTGACGAAGGTGCAACAGCTGTATACGAACAGCTTTCAAAGAAGTTCAACTGTGAATATGACAATGCCGGTTCAATCGGTAAGCGTTACAGAAGACAAGACGAAATCGGTACACCGTACTGTATCACATATGACTTCGATTCAGCAGAAGATAACTCGGTTACAGTCCGTGACAGAGATACAATGGAACAGCAGAGAATTAAGATTGACGAACTTGAAAAGTTCTTGGAAGGAAAATTAGAATTTTAATAATGTTGTTGGTGGGGTAAATTGCCATGAAATTTGTTGATGAATTTAAAGATTTTATATCTCGTGGAAACGTAGTTGATATGGCAGTCGGCGTTGTTGTCGGCGGTGCATTTAAAAGCATTGTCGATTCACTTGTTGCCGACATTATTAATCCGGGTATTGCATACGTTGTATCGCTTATAACAGGCGCACTGAAAACCGCCGCTACAAGTACAGTCGGTGACACAAGTGCCGTTGAATCGGTTATGGATATGTCTAAATGGATAATTCCGGGTACATCAATAAATATCGGTAATTTCCTTTCGGCTATTATTAATTTCCTTATCCTTGCATTTATAATTTTCTGCGTAGTTAAGGGACTTAATAAACTAAATGATAAATTCAAAAAGAAAGTTGAGGAAGAAGTCACTCCTGCGGGTCCTACCCAAGAAGAACTTCTTGCCGAAATACGCGATTTGTTAAAAGACAAAGAATAATACAAAACCCAATCGAACGAAATTCGATTGGGTTTTCTTTTATTTTTCTATTTGCTTTACCTCTGCATACGGCTTCATATTTCCATTCCACACATATACATCTATACTGTCATATTCCGTATCACTCAAATCAACCTCCGCCGTCATATTATATATGTCAGGTGTCACAATCTTTTTAAGTTCATTACCTTTTCTGAACGCAACATACATCAATTCGTCATCTTCTTCAAAATTAAGCGATACGATAAGTTTGTTATCTTTTATTTCACACTCAATTTTATTGTTCGTTAAAACAGTCGGCATTGGTGTGACTGTCGGAGCAGCCGTTGGTTTTCCTGTCGGTGTTGCCGTTGGACTTGACGTTACTGTCGGCATCGGTACTGTCGTAGGCATTGCCGTTGGACTTGACATTACTGTCGGTACTATCGTTGGTGTTGCTGTCGGTTTTACCGTTGGTGTTGCCGTTGGACTTGGTGTTACTGTCGGTACTATCGTCGGTGTTGCTGTCGGTTTTACCGTTGGTGTTGCCGTTGGGCTCGGTGTCGCTGTCGGTACTGTCGTAGGCATTGCCATTGATGTCGCTGTCGGCGTCGGTACTGTCGTAGGCGTTGCTGTTGGTGTTGCCGTTGGTGTCGGTACTGTTGTAGGTGTTGCCGTTGGTGTCGCTGTCGGCATAATTGCCTTAACCGCATTATACGCATTCAATCTTCCGCCGCTTATAACTTTACCTGTAAGTGCCGAAAGCTTGTCTGAACTCGAACACAAAGTTTCTTTAATTTCTTTTGCCAAAATATTCGGATTTACTGCACGCATTACCGCAACAGCACTTGCAACCATAGGTGTAGCCATAGAAGTTCCCGACATTGTTCCGTAACTGCTTGTCGGAATTGTACTGTAAATAACTGTACCCGGTGCTGCAATATCAACACTTGTTGCACCGTAATGCGACGTACTGCTGAGTTCATCACTGCTTGTCGTGTTTGCAACAGAAATTACATTGTCAAGGTCTTTGGTAAGTTGTGACGGATATACCGCCGTTCGATCGTTATCAGGTTGCGGTGTACTTGTCGCAATATTTCCCGCCGCAATAACAAAGAATATATCCGGCACCGCCTCAATCGCCGATTTAACGATACTCACCGAAGTACTTCCCCAACCTGCACCGCCAAAACTGCAATTAATAATATTTATATCATTCTTTTTCGCGTAATTAATCCCTTCTATTATATAAGATAAAGTACTTTTACCACTGCTGTTAAAAATCTTTATTGACGCGATTTTGGCATTACGTGCAACAGACGCCACACCCTTGGAATTGTCGGTCACCGCACTCACAATACCTGCAACGTGTACGCCGTGATTACTCACATATGACACATCACCGTCACTGTCACCGCAATTCCAACCATATATGTCATCAATATAGCCGTTACCGTCATTGTCAATGCCGTCACCGACAATTTCTCCCGTATTCACCCATATATTATCAATTAAATCCTCGTGATTTGTCTGTATACCCGAATCCATAACTCCGACAGCCACATCAGAGCAATCAATATCAAAATCCCAAAGCTTTTTTGCACCGATTAAATCAAGCACAGCTTGCTTTCCGTTTTGATAGTACGTGTCATTAGGTTCGGAAAACTCATATACATTGTAGTTAGGCTCTGCATATTCAATATTCGGCATAGCCTTTAACTTTTCAATCGTATCTATAACATTTTCACGGCTCGGATTTTCCAAATCAAGTACATATATAATAGGCTCTGTTTTATCAGAAAACAAACTGATACTGCTTGTATCGTCACCGAAAATACATTTTGCATCACTGATATTCAATTCTTCAAACGGGTCTGAACACATTGAAACAGCATCGGTAATCTGCGGTTTTAACTGCACAAGCACACTTCCGTAATCAAAATCCAACCCGTCATATTCATCTGCATAAACATTAATCCCCAGCCACATCATAGTCAATAACGTGGCAAAAAAAATATATATAAACCTTTTCATAACCATAGCTCCGTTTTTCAAATTGCTTTAATTTCAGTATATCACTCAATTTTTATAAAGTCAATTTAAACCTCGTTTTCCGCTTGACTTTTTTGTTTTACTATGGTAAAATATTAAGGTACTTTTGGAGAAGTATCGAAGCGGTCATAACGGGGCGCACTCGAAATGCGTTTGCCTTAACGGGCACGTGGGTTCGAATCCCACCTTCTCCGCCAAAGAGAATGCTGATTTTTAATCCGCATTCTTTTTTTACTATGTGAATTTTTATAAAGGAGTAAAACAATGCAGACAGAAGAAAAACAAATGAAGATGAGTTATCTTATAAAGCGCTTTGTACCGTATTTCAAAAAATACAAATGGATACTGATACTCGATCTACTCTGTGCGTCTCTGACAACGGTTTGTGAGCTTGTATTCCCAATGCTCGTGCGTTACATAACAAATATGGGTATCAATAACATAGCAGGATTAACCGTCGGAATAATCTTAAAAATAGGACTTTTCTATCTGATTTTAAGAATAATCGACTCTGCGGCAAATTTCTATATGGCTGACACAGGACATATTATGGGAGCAAAAATCGAAACAGATATGCGCCGTGACTTATTCGCACACCTTGAAACGCTTTCACATTCATACTTTGCCGAACACAAAGTCGGACAAATTATGGCACGAATAACAAGTGACTTGTTTGATATAACAGAATTTGCACACCACTGCCCCGAAGAATTTTTCATCGCCGCACTGAAAATAATCGTTTCATTTATAATTCTTTGCGGAGTAAACGTACCGCTTACGGTTATTGTGTTCGCATCACTTCCGCTTATATTCTGTTTTGTAAAATTCTTTAATACGCGTATGCGTAAAGCGTTCAAGAAACAGCGTAACCAAATCGGCGAAATTAATTCACAGGTTGAGGATACATTGCTCGGTATAAGAGTGGTAAAGTCATTTGCGACAGAAGAACTTGAAGCTGAAAAATTTGAGGACGGCAACAAAAAATTTCTTGACACAAAAAAACTCGGATATTTCTATATGGCAGGTTTTCAAACATCAAACAGAGCCTTTGAGGGTGTAATGTATTTGATAGTCGTTGTTGCGGGTGCGTTGTTTATGATTAACGGCAAAATCTCCCCTGCCGACCTTACCGCATATCTTTTGTATGTAAGCACGCTCCTTGCCACTTTGCGTACAATCATTCAATTTACCGAACAATTCCAACGCGGTATGACAGGTATTGAGCGTTTCCTTGAAATTATGGACGCACCTGCCGAAATAACAGAAAAAGAAAATGCCGACGAATTGAAAAATGTTCAAGGAAATATAACGTTTGAAAACGTCGGATTTCATTACAGTGACGATGACACAAACGTGCTGTCAAATATAAATCTTAACATCAAGAAAGGCAACAGCGTTGCACTTGTCGGTCCGTCAGGCGGCGGAAAAACAACGCTTTGTAACCTTATCCCACGTTTTTATGATGTCACAGAAGGACGTATTTTAATTGACGGCAAAGATATAAAAAACGTCACATTAAATTCGCTCCGAAATTCAATCGGTGTCGTTCAACAGGACGTTTACTTGTTCTCGGGAACGGTCTTTGAAAACATCGCTTACGGATTAAGCGGTGCAACACGCGAAGATGTTATAAACGCCGCCAAGCTTGCAGGCGCACATGAATTTATTTCAAACCTCGAAAACGGATATGACACATATGTCGGCGAACGTGGAGTTAAACTTTCGGGCGGTCAAAAGCAAAGAATAAGTATCGCAAGAGTATTCTTAAAAAATCCGCCTATACTTATTCTTGACGAAGCGACCTCCGCACTTGATAATGAAAGCGAAAAAATCGTGCAAGACTCACTCGAAAAACTTGCAAAAGGCAGAACAGTATTCACAATCGCCCATAGACTTACAACAATCCGTAACGCAAATATGATTCTTGTCCTCACCGAAAACGGTATCGAAGAACAAGGCACACACCAAGAATTGATTGATAAAAAAGGATTGTACTACAACCTATACAGTATGTACACCTCACTATAACAAACAAAAATGCGGTCTGTATGACCGCATTTTTTTATAGTAGTGGTGCTACTAACCTTATAATATGTCCTAAAAGCTTTGTGAAAATATTAAAATGTTTAACGTCCTCTAATGTAATCTTCTGCGACAATTCAAGCGTGTCTTTGAAATCACGTTCAATATCCATAACCGCCGGTACATTAAGCATATAAGCCGCACATTCATAGTGAAGATACAAACTTCTGTAATCGTGGTTTACCGTACCGACAATGGCTTTTTTACCGTCACTTATCGACATTTTCGCGTGAACAAAACCGGGTGTATATTCGTATATTTCTATACCTGCTTTCAAAAGTTCCTTATAATATGTTCTCGCAAGATAGAACGCATATTTCTTGTCAGGAATATGTGGCATTATAATCTTAACGTCAACGCCCCTTTGAGCCGCATACTTCATACACTCATACATCTCGTCATCAATAACAAGATACGGCGTCATTATATAAGCATATTCCGACGCATTGTTCAGATTATTTATATATGCACGCTTTCCGACATAAACTTCATCAAGCGGAGTATCGCCGAACGGTATTACAAATCCGTCCGTACTTACGGAATATTTTTTTGACGCTTGGATATATTCACCGCAATCCTCAATGTGTTCATCATTTACGTTCCACATTTCAAGAAACATCGCCGTAAATCCCGCGACCGCCTCGCCTCTGAGCATAAATCCCGTATCTTTCCAATGCCCGAAACGCATCTTTTCATTAATATATTCATCTGAAATATTTATCCCACCGCAAAACGCCACCGCACCGTCTATAACCATTATTTTTCTGTGGTCACGATTGTTTTGGTGAGTTGACAAAAGCGGTACAATCGGCGAAAATATACGACATTTAATCCCCTGTCTTTCAAGATATTCATTGTATTTTCGCGGAAGCGTCACGATACAGCCCATACCGTCATACATAACGCGAACTTCAACGCCCTGTTTAACTTTTTTCTTTAAAATTTCAAGAATTTCATTCCACATACGGCTCGTGTGATTTATAATAAAGAACTCCAAAAATATGAATTTTTCCGCTTTCAAAAGCTCCTTTTTCATATCCTCAAACATTCTCTCGCCTATGCTGTAATACTGTACACCCGTATTTGTGTAAGCAGGAGAACCGCCGTATTTCGATAAATACCTTGCAAAGCCGTCCTGATTTTTATCGGTCTGATAAATATTTTTCATAACATCTTCGTCTTGAACAAGATACTTTTTGTTTGCCTCTTGAATATTCTTGTAATCGTCACCTATATTCATTGACACTCCCTGTGCCCTTGTAAACAGATAAAACAAAGCACCGAATATAGGTATAATCGCAATAAGCGTTATCCACGTCATTTTAAAAGTAGATTCCTCTGTACGATTAATTTCAAATATTATAAGTACGGCACTCAAAACAGTCGAAAGACCGAACAAAACCTTTGAATAGTCGGAAATCCATATATACATTGCAACAAACGTAATGATTTGCATTAAAAGCATTACCATTGCAACGAATTTGTTTGAATATAAAAGTCTGTAAATCTTTTTCATTCAAAATCCTCCTTTCAAACGGCTATTTTAAATTTTTTATATACGCAAACGTTTTTTCTTCCCCTTCTTGCTGCAACATCATAAGCCACCCTTCAAGCAGCTTTGCAGTGTTTGGGTGCATACTTGTCTTAGCATTTCCCTTTAAGAAATATTCTATCGGATTATCGTTTGTATATTTGTCGTCCAAATAAATTTTTCCTGCCGCAACACGGTCGCAAAACATTTCTTTAACATATTTTAACGGCATTTCGACCGCCTCCATACGTCTTGTTTTTGGATTATAGTCTGTCCAATATTCAAAGTGATGTTTGTTTCTTCCCTTGTGGTGCATCCAAGCCTTTGAATAACCGTATTCACGTCTTTCGCCCTCTGTCGGACTTCTGTCACCGAGATAAAATCTTGCTCCCGGTAAAAATTCAGTCGGTGAATATTTCGACAAATCGTGACGCATACCCTGCCACAAAATCCCGCACCTTAGGCAATGATACATTACCTTGTGACGGTGCCTTGTGATTGTCATAAAATGTTTTATAAAATGCCACATACAGTGATTCTTCCTTTTTCTATAATAGTTTATTATATCACAAATACCGACATTTTACAATACCAAAACGTTGCACCTCTCAAAACAAAAAAATCGGCTGCCAAAATTTCGGCAACCGATTTTCGATTAGTTACTTCTTCTTTCCATTTCCTTATAAATATCTTCCCAAGTCATACCGTTGTCAACCAGCATAACAGTAAGGTGATAAATAAGGTCAGCGGTTTCGTAGCTGATTTCGTCCTTATCGCGGTTTTTACCTGCAATAACAACTTCGGCAGCCTCTTCACCGACTTTTTTCAAAATCTTATCTTCTCCCTTATCGAACAAGTAATTTGTATAACTGCCCTCTTCAGGGTGTTCTTTTCTGTCCATAACAACAGCCTGTTCACGTGCAAATACATCTGTCTTAGTCTGTTCCTTTGAGTCCTCAACAAGCTTGCCGTCCTCAATCTTTCTGAAGAAACAACTTCTGTTTCCTGTATGACACGCAGGGCCGGCAGGATTAACAAGTACAACAAGGCAATCACAGTCACAGTCAACACGAACTTCTTTAACGTACATATAATTACCCGAAGTATCGCCCTTTACCCAAACTTCCTGTCTGCTTCTTGACCAAAAAGTTGCTCTGCCTGTTTCAAGAGTTTGCTTAATCGTGTCCGCATTCATATATGCAACCATAAGCACCTCATTAGTTTCAATATTCTGCACAACCGCCGGAATGAGTCCGCTTGCGTCGAATTTAAGAGCATTTATTAATTCTTCCATTTATGTAATTCCCCTTTCAATTTATATAAAATAAATTTATTTCATTTCCATTAAGTTCCAATTTTTTGCTATATAGTCCACACCCGAAATTATTGTGAATACAACCGAAATCCAAATAAGTATATCTGAAATCAATTTAGGGTGTACACCCAAGAATGTATTTTGAATCGGAAGCAAAAGCATTGCAACGATAATTGCAACCATTTGCGTAACGGTTTTAAGTTTGCCCCACATACTTGCGGCAACAACCTTGCCTTCACCCGCCGCAACAAGTCTTATACCCGCAACCGCAAATTCTCTTACAAGCACAATCATCAATGCCCACACACTCATACGGTCATAGTACATCAATATCAAAAATGCCGCTGTTGTAAGCACCTTGTCGGCAAGCGGATCGACAAATTTACCGAAAGTCGTTACTTGATTATATTTTCTTGCAACGTGACCGTCTATCGCGTCAGTTATTGACGCAAGTACAAAAACACCGAGTGCCGCATAATGACACGTTACGTTATCTATCATAAACAACACCATAAATATCGGTACAAGAAATACACGAATCATTGTAATTTTATTAGCTGTATTCATCAAATCACCTCCGCTTGACCTGTAAGGTCATATTCATCTGCGTCAAGAATTTTCACTTTTATAATATCGCCCGGAGTGACTTCTTCCTCCGTTGCAAAATATACTTTTCCGTCAACGTCAATACTGTCGCCGCGACTTCTGCCGTAGAACAAGAAACTTTCTTCATCGTATCCCTCAACCAAAACTTCAAGCGTTTTGCCAAGCTTAGCCTTGTTAAGTTCAAGCGATATTCCCTGTTGAAGTGTCATAAGTCTGTCAAGACGTTCTTCCTTGATTTCCTCATCAACCTGATTCGGAAAATCAGCCGCAGGAGTATCTTCTTCCTGTGAATATGTGAAAGCACCCATTCTGTCAAAACGCACCTTTTTAACAAATTCATAAAGGTCGTTAAACTGTTCCTCCGTTTCACCTGGAAAGCCTACAATTATAGACGTTCTGATTGTGCAGTCAGGCATTTTTTCTCTTATTTTATTGATTCTCTCAACCATTTGTTCTTGAGTTGTACGTCTTGCCATACGTCTTAAAATTTCATTGTTGCCATGCTGTACGGGCATATCGATATAATTGCATATTTTATCATATTTAGCCATTGTATCAATAAGACTGTCCGTAATAGCCTCGGGATAGAAATAATGCACTCTTATCCACTTGATACCGTCAACCGTGACAAGTTTTTCAAGCAACTTATCAAGCGAATATTCGCCGTACAAATCTTTTCCGTAACGTGAAGTATCCTGTGCAATAAGTATAAGTTCCTTAACACCGTTTTTCGCAAGATTTTCAGCTTCTTCAACTATATCTTCAATTTTTCTGCTCCTAAAATGTCCTCTAATCATAGGAATAGCACAATAAGTACAGTTATTGTCACAACCGTCGGCAATTTTCAAATATGCCGTATATGACGGTGTTGACAAAATTCGCGGAAGCCGTTCATCGGGAGTTCTGTCATTATGACCGCATATTACAGGCTTTTCGCCCTTAAACGCCTCGCGGATAACCTCCGTGATTTTATCATAATCACCTGTTCCGACTATTGCGTCAACCTCGGGCAGTTCGATTAAAATATCACCGCTATATCGTTCTGCCAAGCAACCTGTCGCAATAAGCAATCGACATCTTCCGTTTTTGTATTGAGCCATTTCAAGTATAGCGTCTATTGATTCCTGTTTAGCCGACTCGATAAAACCGCAAGTATTTACGATTATGACATCGGCGTCCGACGGATTATACGTTATATTAAAACCATCATTTGCCAATATACCGAGCATAATTTCGGCATCTGTCTGATTTTTCGCACAGCCAAGCGAAACAAGACCGATGTTATACATAAGTTTACTCTCCATATTCTTCTTTTATATTATCTATACAATTTTTAATGTCAGAAAAGCCGTAACCTCTGTACATAAAATATCGTATACATTTATCAATGTTCTTCTTTTCAAAGTCACCTTTAAGCCTTTTTTCAACAAGAGGCAAAAGCATATCTTCTTCGTCCTCATCAAGATACGAAACCGCCTCCTCAACGTATTCCGCGTCTATACCCTTGCTGTAAAGCTCGGACTTAATACGTCTTTTACCGTATTTCTTCAAATTCTTTAAATCCTTTGCCTTTGCAATCGCATACTTTCTGTCGTCCAAAAAGCCGTAATTTCTGCAAAATTCAAGAATTTCATCTATATCTTCTTCCTTTGCACCGGCTCTCTTCAGCTTATCCGAAAGTTCACGCTCACTGTGTGAACGAAATTCAAGCAATCTCAAAGCCTTGTCTTTAGCCTCATCAAAGGTCAGTTCTTTTTTTTCTCTGTTATATCTCATAATACAAAGTAATCAAATAATTCTCCAAAATTAATTCCGCCGATAACCTTATCCTTGTATTTGCCTTTCAAATGGTCATATCCGCTCTGCATTTGCTCTGACTTAATGCCATAACTAAGCGACATATATGCCTCAATGTATGCGGAAAGGTGGTCACAGCCGCGTATAATCTGTCCGTCTATCGGATTGTATTTGTCTTCATTATACTTTTCGTTTATTAAGTCCGACGTAACCATATTGATTTCGCCGTCATCAATAATTTTAGAGTCAAATTCATTCTGCGTGTAATACTCTATCTCCCTATGCCAAGCAGGTGGCAAAAGCGGATAAATAACTTCACGCATTTGTTCATCTTCTATTTCACTGATTATGCTGTCCAAACCCTTGACGCTGTTCTTTACAGGTGACACAATATCCCTTGTCAAAACCTCAGGTAAATCGTGAAAAAGTCCCGAAAAGAAGTTGTTTTCAAGACGTTTTCTGCAAGGATTGTCAAGTTCAAGCGACATAAAGTACGACAAAATCGCAACGACAAGCATATGCCCCATAACAAAAGTTTCGGGCATTCTTACTGCTTTTGCCCACCTTTGTTGGTATCTCAGCTTTCCTATAAGCGACAAAAACTCTTGAAGATACTTACTTCCGGCAAAATATCTGAAGCCGTGAAAAGTATCGCAAGCCGCCAATCCCTGTGCCATTTCGGTTTTAACCTGTTCTATACCGAAAGTTTGCGGATTCATAGGGTAAATTATTTTAAATTCCCAGTTGCTTGCATGGTAATGTGCGGCTTTTAAAATCTGTTTTTCAAGAGATGCGTAATCTTTGTCAAGATAATACTTTTTCATTCTCTCAAAGAAACCGCCGCCAATACCGTCCATATGTTCTTCAAGCTCGGAAAGTACCCAATTATCTATTTGAAAGCCTTTTTCTTTTACAAGTTTATGATAAATAGGCGGTTTAATGTCAGTAAGCACAATTCTGTGGAAAAACTCAAATATTCCGCCCTCAATAAGCTTTATCATATTAACGCTTTCGCCCTCACACTTTGCAAGCACATAAGCATAAAACATCTTGTGTGCCTGCTTGTCAAGCTCCGTAAAGCCGGTCCAAGGACGGATATGGTCGTTCCAACGCTGAATAGATGCCGCCTCATACATCAGAGAAATAAGAGATTTTTTAATCATTTAATTTTACTCCATCACAATATTATAACCGTTCTTTTCAAGTACCTTAATAACTCTTTCGCCGTGTTCTCTGCCGCCGACTTCACAAGCAATATGAATAATTGCCTCGTTCGGATCAAGTTCTGCACTCAATCTGTCGTGCTGTACCATTACGATATTCGCGTTTGCCTCGGCAAGAATGTGTGAAAGATGTTCCAAACTTCCCGGAATATCAAGAAGTGTAGTCTTGAATTTAAGCTTTCTCTCACGCGTAACAAGACCAAGCTCGATAATTCTGTGAATAAAGCTAACGTCAATGTTACCGCCAGAAAGTACGCAAGCGATTTTCTTACCCTTAACGTCAACCTTGTTGTTAAGAACAGCCGCAAGCGGTGTAGCACCGGCAGGTTCAACAACTTGCTTTGTTCTTTCAAGAAGAAGCAAAATAGCCTCTGAGATTTCCGCATCTGATACCGTTACAACATCATCTGCATACTTGTTGATAAGTTCAACAGTTTTGTCACCCGGTATTTTAACCGCAATACCGTCTGCGATAGTAACGGCTGAATCGGTAGTAACGTGTTTTTTCTCTTTAAATGAATTGTAAATTGCAGGAGCGCCCTCGGCTTGTACACCTACAATTTGCACACGCGGATTGATTTGCTTTATGCAAGCCGCAACACCGGCCAAAAGACCGCCGCCGCCTGCCGGCACAAGTACCATATCAACAGTAGGTAAATCCTCAAGAATTTCTATACCGATTGTACCTTGTCCTGCCATAACTTCAAGATCGTCATATGGGTGAAGGAAAGTTGCACCTTCTTTTTCTTGAATTTCAACCGCTTTTTTGTAAGCGTCGTCATAACAATCTCCGTAAAGCACAACCTTTGCACCGTAACCCTCTGTCGCACTTACCTTAGCAATAGGAGCAGACTTCGGCATAACGATAGTTGCGGGAATGTTGTGAACGTGTGACGCATATGCAACACCTTGTGCATGGTTGCCGGCAGATGAAGCAACGGCTGAAGTAATTTCGCCTCTTTCAACAAGTGCGGCAATCTTATTTGACGCACCTCTTATTTTAAATGAACCTGTTTTCTGTTGGTTCTCAAATTTTAAATATATTTCTCCGCCTGTCATGTCAGAGAAAGTTTTAGATGATTCAATCTTAGTTCTGTGAATAGTCGGCTCAAGACGTTTAGCCGCAAGTTCAATTTCTTTTAATTCCAAATCCATTTTTTTCGCAAGTCCTTTCTTACTTTTCCTTATCTTATAATTATACCGCAATTATATCTATTTTTCAATAGCAGATTTTATTTATATGCAAAATCATTACATTATTCGCAAAACAATTCACTATCTCCCCTCCTCACCCTCTTTTTTTCTTCATATGCTTTCCATTCGGGCGGCCAATGACCGCCCCTACACGCTTTCCTCTCTTTCCTCTCATTTCGTAGGGACGACCATCGGTCGCCCTCTTACCATACACAAAAATCCCACAATCCCCTCACCTTCCCTTGCAAACCGCCACAAAATATAGTATAATAAAAAAGTTGCATATAAAAATCGAAAGGAGTCACAATAAATGGAACAAACGAAAGAAAATAAAATGGGTACAATGCCTGTAAACAAGCTGCTTGTAACAATGTCACTGCCTATGGTTATATCAATGATAGTGCAAGCACTTTATAACATAGTCGACAGTATATTCGTATCAAGACTTTCCGAAGACGCATTGACCGCCGTTTCAATGGCATTTCCAATGCAAAACCTTATGATTTCCGTAGCAGTCGGAACAGGGGTAGGTATAAACGCAATGCTTTCACGCGCACTCGGTGAAAAAAAGTTTGAAGCGGCAAACAAGACCGCCGAAAACGGTATATTTATAGAAGTTCTCGGATATGTTTTATTTTTACTTATAGGAATTTTCGTAACAAAGCCGTTTTTCCTTGCACAAGCGGGCGCAGGCGACATTGCAAATATGGGTATTGCATACACAAGAATTTGTCTGCTTATGTCATTCGGTATTTTTATGCAGATTGGTTTTGAAAGAATCCTTCAATCCACAGGACGAACAATATTCACAATGATAACACAGTCAACAGGTGCAATTATCAATATCATTCTCGATCCTATATTAATTTTCGGTTTGTTTGGTATGCCGAAAATGGGTGTTGCCGGTGCGGCGATTGCGACTGTAACAGGTCAAATATGTGCGGCAATTCTTGCGATTACATTTAACCTTACCAAAAATCCCGATGTACATATCAGCTTTAAAGGTTTTAAACCGCAGATTATATTTGTAAAGAACATTCTTTCTGTCGGTATTCCTTCAATAATTATGTCGTCAGTCGGCTCTGCAATGACTTTCGGTATGAATAAAATTCTTATAACTTTTTCATCAACTGCCGTTGCGGTATTCGGTGTATACTTTAAACTTAACAGTTTTGTATTTATGCCTGTATTCGGTCTTAATAACGGTATGGTGCCGATTGTTTCATATAACTACGGCGCACAAAACAAAAAACGTCTTACAAAAACCATTAAGCTCGCAATTATGTACGCGGTTTGTATTATGTTTATAGGAATTATGCTGTTCCAGTTTATACCCGATGTACTTTTGAGATTGTTTGACGCTTCAGACCATATGCTTGAAATCGGTATTCCGGCATTGAGAGTAATCAGCCTCAGCTTTGCATTTGCAGGTATATGTATAGTTATTTCATCAAGCCTGCAAGCATTGGGACACGGCTTTTTAAGTATGATGATTTCTATAACACGTCAGCTTATCATACTTCTTCCGTCAGCATATATCCTTGCAAAATTCGGCGGTATCCACGCGGTTTGGTGGTCATTCAACATTGCCGAAATCGCCTCATTGACGTTATCATTGTTATTCTTTAAACATATGTATAACAAGATAATTAAACATTTAGGAGAATAGTAAATATCCCCCGGCTATACCGGGGGATATTTATTTAGCACAGATTCTTTTATCACTTCTGATTCAGTATTATTTCTGCTCACATTTGGCAATAAAAAAAACAAACCGCATAATAATGCGATTTGTTTGCCGTTTTTGGTCGGGATGACAGGATTTGAACCTGCGGCCCCTACGTCCCGAACGTAGTGCTCTACCAAACTGAGCCACATCCCGATATGACCTATAAACAACATAGATTATTATACCACCACTCTTCCGCAAAGTCAACCACCAAAATAAAATTAATCCAATATTTTTTACAAAGCAAAAAAGACGGATTGCTCCGTCTTTTTAAAAATCGGTTTCATCATCGTCTGCAACCGAAACAGGTTGTTTAACAATTTGTTTTTCTTCATTTTTTTCTTCAATTTTTTCTTCTTTAACTTCATCTACTCTCAGTTTCTTCTTATTAAATATACGCGCAACGGTATCGTCTACAAGATAATGCGATATAAGCGCACACAACACAGCAATAGCATAAACCGCCGCAACATATCCCATATTACCCACCAAACCGATTTGCACGAATATATCAACAACAACCATATGATACAAATACAATCCGTACGACAAATCAAACTTAAATCTGATTTTACCGAAACTGTAACCGAAACCGACAGTCATAAGGCAAAGCAAAAGCACTTGAATCATATCCATATACTCGCCTATCCTCACGCCGAACCTGTCGCAATAAATCGCACGGGCAATAAACAAAATCACACACAATATTTTTGTTTTTGAAAGTATCGGCACGATTTTTTCACGATAGCGGTACATAAACCAACCTGCAAAATACATATAAAAATACGGCATACACGAATGTGAGATGAGCAACCGTCCCGTTTCGGGCAATATTTCCTGTAAATGCGGCACAACAAGATTAAGTGCCATAGACAATATCATTACAAATATCCATACCCACAGTTTTCGATTTTTTAAAAATCTGTATATTATCGCAGTAATAATGTAAAACTGGACTGTAAATATCATTGTCCAAAGATTTGCTTGAAAATTTCCTATTCCGAAATTACTTATAAAATCCGGTTGTGGCAAATCCCGTATAAAAACAAGCTGTCCCAGAAACCACGTCACAAAAGTCTTGTTCAGCACAAATCCGCAAAATGCCGCCGCCACAATCACTCCGACAATTATACACACCCACAGCGACGGAATTATTCTAAGTACACGTTTTTTCAAAAACTCCCACGTGTTTTTACTTCTCTCCATAGATGCCGGAACCAAAAAACCGCTTATGCAAAACAGCACAACGACACCGTTCCACCAATCAAATACAGGCGACACTTCCTGTAATCTTATATGTCGGAATATGTGCAAAGTCATAACGTAAAATGCACTGTACAGTCTAAGCACATCAAAACAGTTGTTCGCAAAATCAAATTTAATCTGTTCTTTTACCTTGTTCATCACTTCACCCCAATACTTTTTGTCGTATATTCTTATTATATGTCATAAAATATTATTAGTCAAGTGAACAAAATAATACAGCAAATTTTAAAATGAAAGTTGTGATTTAAAGAGTATTAATGAGAAATAAAGAGAAAATAAGAGATTGTTATTTGATTTATTAAAAATTTTTCAAAAAGTGTTGACAACAATCAAAAAACATAGTAAAATAGCCGTTGTGAGTTAAAGAAGTAAGCTTTAACATGAATAGATTAAGTATAGGAGGACACAACTATGAATTCAAGCTATTTGCAAAAGCCACAAGACGTAGAAAGAAAGTGGTATGTTGTTGATGCAGCTGACAAGCCACTTGGTCGTGTTGCTGCAACAGTTGCAAGCATTTTAAGAGGTAAGCACTTACCTACATTTACACCAAACGTAGATTGCGGTGACCACGTTATCGTTATCAATGCTGATAAGATTATCCTTACAGGTAATAAGCTTAACCAAAAGGTTCGTTACTACCACACAGGCTGGGTAGGCGGAATTAAAGAAATCCACTACAACAAGCTTATGGCAGAAGAACCTGAAAAGGCTGTTATGTACGCTGTAAACGGTATGCTTCCAAACAACACAATCGGAAGAAAAGCTCTTACAAGACTTCGTGTTTACAAGGGTACAGAACATGATCATCAAGCACAAAATCCAATCGCTTGGACAGGCGAAATAAAGTAAGGAGGACAATATAAATGGCTAAAGAACAATACTACGGTACAGGTAGAAGAAAATCTTCTGTTGCAAGAGTTCGTCTTGTTCCGGGCAACGGAAAAATCACAATAAACGGCAGAACAATCGATGAATACTTTGGTCTTGATACACTAAAGCTTATCGTTCGTCAGCCACTTGAACTTACAAAGACAACAGATAAGTTCGACGTAATCGCAAAAGTTGAAGGCGGTGGTTTCACAGGTCAAGCCGGTGCAATCCGTCACGGTATCTCAAGAGCACTTCTTGAAGTTGATACAGAAGCTTACAGAGCAGACCTTAAGTCAGCAGGCTTCCTTACAAGAGACTCAAGAATGAAGGAAAGAAAGAAGTACGGTCTAAAAGCCGCTCGTCGTGCTCCACAGTTCTCAAAAAGATAAGTTTTTTATCAAACAAATCCCACAATCATGCCGATTGTGGGATTTATTTTTTGTCTTTTACCGCAATTTTGCCACAAATAATTGTGGTAATCAGTAATATATCATTTTACACAAGAGTAATTTGTATAATTCTTGCTTTTAGCATATTTTTTTATTTTCAACCGGATTCATGATACCACCTCGATTTTGTTTCTTCTAAATACAACATAAATTAAATCATCCAAATAGGTACAATATAATTGTCGCTATCAACTGCGGAAAGAGTTTCTTTCATACAAATAATTGCACCTTTACCTCTTGGAACAGATGCTTTATCTAATAATTTAAACGGTTTTATAAGTTCGGTTCCGGGACTGGCAGTTCTTTTTATTTCAATAGGATGAAGCATACCGTCACTTTCAATTACAAGGTCAATTTCATTACTGTTTGTATCACGGTAATACCATATAAGGCATTCTTTTGCATTGTTGTGATACGTTTTGATAATCTCAGACACAACGTAATTTTCAAGTATTGCACCATTAATTGCACCGTTTGCTAAAATCTCAGGAGATGAATATCTTGTAAGATATGCAACAAGTCCGGTGTCAAAGAAATACATTTTAGGAGTTTTTATTGTTCTCTTTAGCAAGTTATTTGAATAAGGACGCAAGAAAAATACAATATCAGATTTTTCAAGAATCTTTAGCCAACGCTTTGCCGTATCGTTAGAAATCCCAACATCTCTGGCAATATCTGACACATTGAGCATTTGACCTGCTCTACAAGCAGCAGAACGAATAAAATCGCTAAATATCATTGTATCATCAATATCAGCTATCTCTTTTACGTCTCTCTCTATATAAGTTTGAAGATAACTGCTATAAAACAGATCTCTGTCTGTGTATTTTCCACTTATATGTCCGGGCAAAGAGCCACTCCATATACGTCTGTATATTTCATTAAGATCAGCCGGCTTATTTATTTTACTACGTTTCTTTAATTTATCTAAATCAACAGAAAATGGTTCGGTTTTATCATTCCCATAGATTTCATGTTGTGAAAGTGAAGGCATATGAATAATAGCAATTCTTCCGGCCAGAGATTCTTGCGCAAGTTCCATGAGCTTAAATGGTTGAGAACCCGTTAGCCAAAATGAACCGGGAGCAGCGCCTTTGTCTATTGCCATTTTTATATAAGAAAACAGTTCAGGTGCATATTGAACTTCATCTATCAAAATCGGTAATGAGTGCATTTGCAAAAAAAGTGCCGGATCCTTTGATGCTAATTTTCTTTCTTCTATATCATCCAACAAAACTTCTTCACGATTATCATCCATTAATCGCTTTAGTACAGTGGATTTACCAACTTGCCTTGCACCTGTTATCAAAATACAAGCATATTCTTTAGAAGCAGATTTAATTTTTTCCTCTAAGTCACGATTTATATATGTCATGGATATTCTCCTCTCATATTTTAATCCAATTATATTATATATCAATCACGCATTATTGTCAACGTTAATTTAAGATTGCATCGTAAATCAGCCTAAAACATTTGTCGATTGTTTCTATCCAAAAAAATCACGTTTTATATTTTTCTCTTGGCGGTACATAGCTCTTATCATAATAACAAATACTATAACTACTATTATCTATCATCTCATAATTTGCTCTACATAAACAAATTCTCTGATATTATTTTTTAATAATTAAGTATCTTCTAAATCTTCCATAACATCACCATAAAATATTATAGATATAATATACATCTATTTATTGACATTATATCACATAATATTAATAAAATAAATCCAATAATTAAAAATTGTATTTTTAACTTATATGCTATACTCATTTAGGAGTCACTCTCTTAACCACTGCTTTCTTTTTTCATAAATACTAATGTGTTATATTTTAAGAGAGTAAACTCCTTTCGATAAACGTTATATGCGAATTTGTAAGTTCTGAAAAGTTATGGAACCCCTTGAGCAGTCTACCGTGTATAACACGTATGCAAAATTTGGTGTGAGAAATCCCTTGTTTCAAGGCTTTTCAAGATATTAAAACATTATCAAAAAGATAAGTTTTACGACATATCAAAAATACCGCAGTCTTACGACTACGGTATTTTTTATTGTCTATATACTAAAACCAATACGGATCCCAGTCGCTTGTCAGACGTGTTAGTGCCTCCATATAGAAATAATCTCCCCATGTATTACACTCATCAACACCGCCGTTATTACATGTATTATGCGGTGTTTTCTTTGCGTATGTACCGTGAAGTAAAAGTCCGTTAGACTCTTTACTGTCTTTAACGGCACAATTATCAATAATTGCTTTAAGCAATCTTTTAGCCGTCTGCGTATAATATTCAGCCTCATCTTTATCAAGATATTTAGCCATTTCAAGCATACCGCATACCGCTATAACACCTGATGAAGAATCACGCGGTTCATCACTGCCGGTATCAAAATCAAAATCCCAATAAGGCACTAAATCCTTCGGCAAATGTTCCATAAAATATTTTGTTACACGTTTAAATATATCCAAATATTCTTTATTTCCTGTTTTAGAATACGCAACCGCACTGCCGTATATTCCCCAAGCCTGACCTCTCGCCCAAGCCGAGCCGTCACGATTCCCCTGACAAGTAACACCCTTTGTAGGTTTACCTGTTTCCATATCAAAGAAATATGTATGATATGTCGAATTATCGTCACGCACGATATTTTCCATCGCTGTTTTTATATGCGCCTGTGCTTTTTCTTCATACTTTTTATCACCTGTCACCTTGCTCGCCCAGAAAAGCAACGGCATATTCATAAGACAATCTATTATAAGTCTGTAATTGTCCTTATCGCCTATTTTGCCCCACGCCTGAAAGAACTGACCTTTTTCGTGAAAACGTTTCATCAAATTATCCGCCGCCAAAAGTGCCGCACGTTTACCAACTTCACTGCCTGTAAGCTTATATGCCGCAACGCAAGACGGGCTGTACAAAAAGCCCATATCGTGATGGTCGGTATTAATATGATGTTCTATTCTGTAAAGGAAGTTGTCCACTTGACAAAGTGCCGCTTCCTTTAATTTATCGTCTTTGTTACTCTCATAAGCAAGCCACAATTCACCGGTCCAAAACCCCTCTGTCCAGTCTGTATTTTCTGTTTGCCTGTAAAAATTATTTTCACTGTTTGCACCCGGAAAACAGTCAAAAAACTCGTCAACATTATGTTCAATAAGCGAAACCGCCTTATTGTGTGCATCACGAATTTCTTTATCATCAGCCACCGGATAGCCTTGTAATTCTTCCATAGTTATCATACTTAAAATCACACTCCTTATATAATAATTATACCAACACGGCCAAGTTATTTCAATAGCAATAATTTAATGTCAATAAATTGAATGTATAACAATAGGCAAGCCGAAAATATAGGCTTGCCTATTCAGTCTACCTCTTTAATTATCCTTTAACTCCCGAAGATGTAGCGTTTTCAATAAAGAATCTCTGACAGAACAGGAATACTACGATTATCGGCAGCAATACAAGTGTAGCCGCCGCCATTTGTGCACCGTAATCCTGAACTTGTCCGACTGAAAACAACTTAATACCTACAGAAAGCATTTGTTTGTTTATATCCGATATGTACAAGTACGGACTCATATAGTCGTTCCATGTCCATACAAATGAGAACAATATCATTGTTGCGATAGACGGTTTATGTTCGTTTCACGGCAAACAAGAATATGACCCCGACCGATTTTGTAAAGATTAAATCGCTAAAACTGTACGAAATTGAAAGAATGGCTGATACAGCCGTTGACAGTGCCGTAGCGGCAATCACAATCGATAAACTTACAAGCACACCGGAATGTGTAGAGCAAAACATCACTTTGCCGCAAATCACTTCAGACGACGCAGAAGTAACATGGACATCTTCCGATACATCGGTTATCGGCAATGACGGTACATTCTACGGTTCATCAAAGGCGACAGACGTTACAATGACGGCACAAATCACAAATAAAACAGACAGCTTTACAGTTTATAAAGACTTCCGTCTTTCTGTTCTGGGTGAAGAAACAGTAAAATTGAGCAAAACTTTTGACGACAACAGCATGAACGTAACAGTTAAGAACAATTCTTCGGACAGCTTAACTATAAAGGTTACAGTCGGCGTATACAACGACAATGATACTCTTAACACGGCTAAACTTCAAACCGTTACACTTGATTCAAAAGCAGAACAAACAATTTCATTTGCAGGTATCACCTCCGACAAATCAGTTTCAATATTTGCATGGGACAAGGATATGACACCACTTACAAATGTATTGCAATAACACAAAAAATACACCTATCATTCGATAGGTGTATTTTTCATTTGTTTTTCAATCCAAGCCATAAGCAAATTCACTATTTTTTCTTGTTGGGCAGGAGTAAGTTCAACATTTTTCGGTATTCTGTACCACTTGTTAAGGCAACCGCGGCAGCAGCACGCCGTTGCGTGTTGTGCAATAAACACAGGGTGTCCGCGCATGGGTGTTTGCTTGCCGTCATTTGCAATAAATGACGGTGCAAGTCTGTCACGAACAAAGTCGCGTGCGTGTGAACGCACAGTATCCATACCTTTATTTTTTACATACTCCCTATCCTTTTCTTTCAGCTTAAAACTACTTCTGAACTTTGACTTTTCCAACTTTAAAAGTGCCTGTTCAATCGTCTGCATAAAATCACTGTCTTTCATATCTTCCGTATGTACAGGTTATATCGGCAATTTTCTTTGCGAGTTTGTCAGTCAAATCATTCTTACCCATTCTCCACTGCCAGTTGCCGCCGAGTACAGACGGTATATTCATTCTTGCCTCACTGCCGAGTTCAAGATAATCCTGCATTTGAATTATCGCCGTATCGCTCACACTTGCCATTGCGGTTTTAATGAGTTTCCAAACAATATCATCCTCCGAATCAATGTACTTTTTACAAAATTCAAGTGTATCTTCGTCAAGCTCATCAATCCAACCAATCACTGTATTATTATCGTGCGTGCCGACATAGACAACGCTGTTTGAATTATATGTATACGGCAAATAATTACTTTCTTCACGCGGATCAAATGCAAATTCAAGCACTTTCATACCCGGAAAACCCGAATCCCTCAACAGCTTATGCACGTCCTCAGTCAAAAATCCCAGATTCTCCGCTATAATCGGCAAATCGCCCAATTCATTTTTAACGGCATTGAACAATTCAATTCCCGGACCTTTCAGCCACTGACCGTTTTCGGCGGTTTTATCCCCGTAAGGAATCGAATAATACCCCTCAAATCCTCTGAAATGGTCGATACGAACAACATCATACAATGACGTTGCACTCTTTATTCTGTCTATCCACCAATTAAAGCCGCATTCTCTGTGCCTGTCCCAATTATACAGCGGATTTCCCCAAAGCTGACCTGTCGGAGAAAATGCGTCCGGCGGACAACCTGCAACAGCTTTCGGCACAAGATTTTCGTCAAGTTCAAATAAATCGGGATATACCCACACTTCCGCACTGTCAAGCGCAACGTAAATCGGAATATCGCCGATTATCGACACACCGTTGTCATTGGCATACTTTTTAAGTTTGTTCCACTGTTCAAAAAATTTAAACTGCACAAACTCCCAAAACATAACGTCATCTTCGTGCGACGACTTAAATTCCCATAACGAATGAGAATCACGTTTTCTTAGTCCGTCCTCCCATTCAAGCCAAGACTTGCCGTCATTTTCATTCTTTATGCTCATAAACAACGCATAGTTTGAAATCCATCTTTCGTTTTTCTGCAAGAAGTCGCAAAATTCCGACAAATCACCTTTTTTAAATTCTTCAAAAGCAATTTTCAAAACCTTAAAACGATTTTCATAAATTGTTTCGTAGTCAACATTTTTTCTGTCTTTACCCCACTCAAGCTTTGAATAGTCCGATTTTTTCAAAAGACCTTCTTCACGCAAAATATCCATATCTATAAAATACGGATTGCCTGCATTCGTTGAGAACGACTGATACGGCGAATCGCCGTAACTTGTCGGGCCAATCGGAAGAATCTGCCAACACTTTTGTTTTGCACTCTTTAAAAAATCTACAAATTTATATGCCTCTTTGCCCATTGTACCGATACCGTAATCAGACGGCAACGATGATATGTGCATTAAAATACCGCTTTTTCTCATTTCTTCTACCTCCCGATAAGTTGTAAAATTACATGCGGATTTTCCGCAATATAGTCTGCACCGGCTTGTACCAATTCATTTCTTGTTCTGAATCCCCAAAGCACTCCGACCGACGTCATTTCGGCATTTTTCGCCGTAAATATATCAACATTGGTGTCACCCAAGAACAGGCACTCTGACGGCTTTACACCGAGTTTTTTCGCTATTTCAAGCGCCGTAAAAGGATTGGGTTTTGTCGGCATACCATCAATAACTCCATGCACCGCGTCAAAATAATTTTCACCGAAAATATTATCGGTAACAAAATGCACGACATTATCCGGTTTATTTGAGCATACCGCAATTTTTATGCCGTTCTCTTTCAGTTCTTCAAGCAATTCTCTTATTCCGTCATACGCATCCGTATCATAAAGATAATCATTTTCATAATTTTCGTCATACACATCACGCACTTTTTCAAACATTTCCGCATTATCCTTGCCGTAAACTCCGAGCATTCTGTGAATAAGTTTATCTCTGCCGTCACCGACATATATTTTATAATCCTCTACCGGAATTTCGGGCAAACCGAATGCCGCAAGTGCAATATTACCAAAATGTGCAATAGCATTTATCGTATTTGTAAGCGTACCGTCAAGATCAAATATACACGCTTTAATATTACTCATAAAATCACCTCATTATGTTAATTATATATCTTGAAAACTATTATGTCAATGTGAATAGATTATGAATTTTTCTTGATATGCTTGATTTTTAAAAAACACTGTGATAGTATATCATTAAAGCTTCTACAAAAATTTTTTTTGAAGAAAGGATATGTAAATATGAAAAAAAGTTTAATCGTTATTGCCGCATTAATTCTTGCAATGTCAGTTGCGGGCTGTGGTAAAAAGACAGAAAATACAAATACAACACCTCAGCAGACTGCGCAGGCAGATGCGTCGGGTGCATACGAAAACGGCAGTGCAACAGAAACTCTTGACGGTCAGGACTATTCAAAGAATGTCGATATGGCGGCAGTTGAAGGTACAGAGGCAAAATCAGATACAAAAGCGGACAGCTATTCGGGTGAAGTAAGCAACAATGATATTTCTATCGAGGAAGCAAAACTTATCAATTATGATGACAGCGACGTTGTTGTTGTGTCATTTGAATTTACAAACAAAACCGATTCAGACCAATCATTCAGCGGAGTATATGACGTCGTCGCCGAACAAAACGGTTCTTCATTAGCTCCTGCAACAGTAATCGGCGTGGACGGTGTTGAACTTCTTACACTTTCACAAAATATTGCTCCGGGTGAAACAATCACTGTTCAAAAAGCGTACAAGCTTGACAGTAAGTCGTCACCGCTTGAAATAACAGTTCAGCCGTTCTCTTCAGACGACGAATCATTCGTTACAAAGACATTTAATTTCTAAAGCAAATAAACCGTAGACAAAACCATAATGGTTTTGTCTACTTTATTCTTGGGTGTTTGAGGTGCTAACCTCATTAAAAATCATTTCTGACGACCTGTGCGACAGAAATGGCTTAAAATCTAAAGTTTCAACTTTAGAGGAACTTTAGATTTTTTCTCTAAAAATACTCAAAAATTACATCGCAAGATGTGATTTTTGGAGCTGTCGACATCTGTCGACAGGCTCAAAAAAATATCTCTGCACAATGCAGAGATATTTTTTATTATGCTTTAACAACCACATTTTTACCGTTAATTTTGCCTCTGTACAGCAATTTATCGGCACTTTCAAGAAGAACATCATCGACTTTACCGCTATCACGTTCGATAATTCCGAACGTCATCGTAACGTAAATATTGTTATTTTCATAAACAAAATTTTTATTTTCGATAGTTTTTCTTAAGTTTTCAACTTTTACAAATGCGCTGTCAATATCATCATTACAGAACATAAACACAAATTCTTCACCGCCCCACCTGCATATATCAATATTCTCCAAGCCAAGCGATTTTCTCATAATCTCCGAAATATTCTGCAGTACATAGTCACCGCATAAATGACCGTATGTATCGTTTATTTTTTTGAAATCATCAATATCACCGATACAAATGACCACAGATTTATTGTCCTCGCTGTCCTTAATTCGTTCCATAAACATTCTTCGGCTTTGCAAGCCTGTAAGTCGGTCGTAATTTGCAAGATTGTTAAGAGTCTTGTTTTCATCAACGAGCTTTCTATGCGTTACAGTTGCCGATACGTCCGATATGTACGCACCTATCAATATAATTCCGACTGCCAAAACGGTATTGTATATTGAAACAAAAACGATATGTACTTCTGCCTCCGAGTAAATATGACGGCAATGCAACGTCAAACCTATATACAACAGTACCTCACATATCGAAAATATATATGTTACACTCCGATGTTTAAACGGATTAAAATACACAAATGTTGCCATAGAAATCAAATACAAGGCAAAATCCGACGAATATCCGCCATTTAGCACCGTCACCGTAACAAACGCCGATACTTCCAAATGCACCAGTACAATACAAACGCGATAATATCCTTTCAGCACAACAAACAGCATTAATATATAAAATATCACACTGCCGATATTATACATAAACGGTATCTGCATTGAAAAATGCTTAAATATAAATAGAAACGAAATATGGAATATTTCACATAAGACAATAATCTGTGTGTAGACACTTTTAACATTGTCTTTAATTCTCATAATATATCTCCCTATTCTCTATGAGTATATTATACACGTTTCTTTCGACAAAAACAAGATTAATTTAGAGTTATTTTTCATTTTTTGCATAAAAAAAGTGACAGACTGAAAATCTGTCACAATGTACTCCAAATTAAAGAGCAGCCTTAGCTGTTTCAACAAGCTTTGCGAATGCAACGCTGTCAGCGATAGCGATTTCAGAAAGCATCTTTCTGTTCATTTCGATACCTGACTTCTTAAGACCGTTCATAAATGTTGAATAGTTCATACCGTTTTGCTTACAAGCAGCAGAGATTCTTGTAATCCAAAGACGACGGAAATCTCTCTTTCTTCTTTTTCTGCCTACATAAGCATTTTGCATTGAACGCATAACAGCTTGGTTAGCAATTCTGAATTGCTTGCTTTCAGCACCTCTGAAGCCCTTAGCAAGCTTTAATATCTTCTTATGTCTTTTTCTTGTATTTAATGCACCTTTTACTCTTGCCATTAGTTTCTACCTCTCTTTCGAATTATTTGTAAGGAATAAGCTTTTTAATAACTGCTGCGTTAGCCTTTGAGCAGTAAGCTTGCTTTCTTAGATGTCTTTTTCTCTTAGTTGTCTTTTTGTTCAAAATGTGTCTTCTGAACGCCTTGTTCATCTTAACCTTACCATTCTTAGTTACGTTGAATCTCTTAGCGGCGCCTCTGTGAGTCTTTATCTTAGTCTTAGCCATAATGCACACTCCTTCCGAATTAAATAATATTATGACAAGGGAGCAAGAAACATTGTCATATTTCTGCCCTCAAGCTTAGCCGGTTTTTCAACAGTTCCGGCTTCTTTAGCCTGTTCTGCAAATCTTTCAAGCAAGGTATAACCAATCTGTGAATGACTTACCTCTCGACCTCTGAAACGAACTATAACCTTTACCTTATCGCCCTTTTTAAGGAACTTTATTGCATGATTACATTTCGTATTGAAATCATTTGTATCGATAGACGGTGAAAGCTGAACCTCTTTGATGTTAATAACCTTTTGGTTCTTTCTGTTTTCTTTTTCACGCTTATTAAGCTCAAACTTGTACTTTCCGTAGTCCATAATCTTGCATACCGGTGGCTTTGCCTGCGGAGCAATCTTAACCAAATCCATTCCCTTTTCATACGCAATATCCTGTGCCTCTTTTGCACTCATTACGCCAAGCTGTTCGCCATCAGCTGAAACAACTCGAATTTCGTTATCACGAATTTGTTCGTTAATCTGCAAATCATTCTTACTAATTGTTAATCCCTCCTTAAAACATAAACAAAAAAACGGCTGCAAAACGCACCCGCACAATACACCGATACCTAAAGTATCTGTATATTTACCGCAAAGCCTTCGCCGTACGGTGAGAACGGATTGTTCTGCTTGTTTTCTTTTCTGAAATATTATATCAGATTATTTATTCACTGTCAAGCATTTTTATTAAATATTTTCAAAAAAGGTTGCCGGCATTAGCCGACAACCCTTTTATATTATACATCTGCTGTTTTAACCGATTCAAATTCTTCTATAACTTCCTTTGACGGAGCTTTTGTGGCAAGTGACGCTATAAAGATAAGTGCAAGCGATACAATAAATCCAGGAATAATTTCATATACGGTAAATATACCCGGAAGATTATCCGCACCCCATATAGCGGTCGGAACATATGCCCACAAAAGTGCTACCGCACCGCCGGATATAACACCTGCCAATGCACCGTATTCATTACAGCGTTTCCAGAACAAGCTGCAAAGAATAACCGGACCGAATGCCGCACCGAAACCCGCCCATGCGTGAGCAACGATTTCAAACACCGATGAATTAGGGTCAAGTGCAAGCAAGCAAGCTATAATTGCAACAACCACAATCGTGATACGGCTTACATTAAGCAATGTCTTTTCCGAAGCATTCTTGTTGAAAAGCGTGTTGTATATATCCGATGAGAATGATGATGACGCAACAAGAAGCTGTGAATCGGCTGTTGACATAATAGCCGCAAGTACAGCCGAAAGCAACAATCCCGCAATCACTGTCGGGAACATATTCTGTACAAGTACCATAAATACTTTCTGTGTATTTGCGCCCTCAAGCATACCGTTTGCATTCAAAATGCTAAGTGATGAAGGGTCTGTAATCTGACCTGTTTTGAACATATATTGAATATACGGCGATGCCAATATACCAACCAATACTGCCATAGCAAGACTTACAATAACCCAAACCATAGCAATTCTTCTTGCAGGCTTAATATCCTTTGACGACTTTATGGCCATAAATCTTGTAAGGATATGCGGCTGACCGAAATATCCAAGTCCCCACGCAATAGCACTGACTATACCCATTGCACCGAAACCTTCCGATACACCAAGTGTAATTTTACCGATTTCCGACCATTCAAATGTATTTGAATTAAGACCTTTATACATAAAGCAAGGTACAACGATTATTGCGGCAAACATAAGCAATCCCTGAAACAAGTCTGTCCAACAAACCGCTTTAAATCCGCCAAGGAATGTATATGCCGTTACAACGACAACGCTCAAAATAAGTGCAGGTATATATCCGATACCGAATACATAATCAAACAAATTAGCACCTGCCGCAAACATTGACGATGTATAAACCGTAAAGAATATCAAAATAAACAACGCCGAGAATATACGAAGTACGTTTGATTTTGAATGAAATCTGTTTTGCAGAAAGTCTGGAATTGTGATTGAATTGCCTGCAATCTGTGTATATTTTCTAAGCGGTTTTGCAACGATTAACCAGTTAAAATATGTACCGAGTGCAAGACCTATTGCAGTCCAAATTGCGTTTGTAGCACCCGAACCCAACAAATATGCAGTACCCGGAAGTCCCATCAACAGCCAACCGCTCATATCCGAAGCCTGCGCACTTAGTGACGTTACCCAAACGTTCATACCGCGTCCGCCAAGTACATAATCGGAATGTGTTGAATTTTTTTTGTAGAAAACAAATCCGACCATTACCATAGCGATAAGATACAGAAGTAATACAATACCCTGTATTATACTTTGTGATGTCATATTAATACCTCTCTTTTTTTAAATATACTACTCATTATATCAAAAAAGGATAAAGTTTGCAATATTAAATATACATCAATAATTAATTTTAGCGAAATTTGCTTTTTTAATAATGCGATTTATGATAATGAAGTAAGCAATCATAAGCCAAATTGTCGCCCCAAACCACGCAACAGGTGACGCAATACATACCGCCGCAAACTTCAAATACGACACAAGCACAAATGCAACAAGCGAACGCATAACCAGTTCCCAAACACCGCCGAAAAACGCAATCATACTACTGCCTATACCTTGCAGAGCATTTCTGTAAACGAACAGTAAACCGAGTATCACATAGAATACGCCGTTTAGAACAAGGTATTCTTTTGAAAGCGACATAACTTCATTCTGACCGCTGCCGACAAACAATGCAACAAGCGGTTTTGCGAACATAATAACAACAAATCCGCCTACAATACCGCAAACCGTTGCGATAATCGCCGCACCCGTCACACCTTTTTTAATTCTTTCAAGCTCTCTTGCGCCGTAATTTTGTGCGGTGTATGTCGCAACCGCAACGCCCAATGATGCAAGCGGCTGTGTTGCAAATTGGTCTATTTTCGAGCCGGCTGTAAATGCCGCAACGGCAGTTGAACCGAGCGAATTAAGTGCCGATTGGATTACCATTGTACCGATGGCGGTTATCGAAAACTGAAACGCCATAGGCAAGCCGACTTCAAGGTGTTGCCAAGCAAATTTCCAAGAGAATTTCCAATCGTGCTTTGTAAGTCTTAGAATCGGGAATTTTTTCAAACTGTATACAAAGCACAATATACCCGAAATAAATTGTGCGATAACAGTTGCCCAACCCGCACCGGCAACACCCATTTTAAATGTAAGAATAAACACAAAGTCAAGTATAATATTGATAATACTTGCGATTATCAAGAATACAAGCGGTGTTTTACTGTCGCCGAGCGAACGGAGTATACTTGAAAACAAGTTGAAAAATACCGCTGCCGCAATACCTTCAAAAATTACTATTATGTAGTTGTACGAATCGTCTATAATGTCGGACGGAGTTTTCATAATCTCCAAAAGCGGTCTTGCCGCCAATACGCTTATCGCAGTCATAACAATCGTTACGGCTATACCTAAAATAATGCTTGTCGCAACGGAACGCCTTACGCCGTTTTCACTGCCTGCACCGAATCTCTGTGCGGTTATAACCGCAAAACCGCTCGTCACACCTTGCACAAATCCCACAATCAAAAATGAGATTGAACCTGTCGCACCAACCGCCGCAAGTGCCTCAACACTTATAGTTCTTCCGACAATAATCGTATCCGCCATATTATAGAACTGCTGAAATATATTACCTATAAGAAGCGGTACCATAAAGCTTAATATCAACTTTATCGGACTGCCATTAGTCATATCGTTAGTCATATGTAATCTCCTCTCTTTGTTTAATGCTTGAACTATTATAGCACAATGTTTTTATTTTTCAATACTTTTTTCAAAAATTATCAAATAATCGCAAAAGTTATAAAAAACCAAAAATTTTTCTTGTTTTAATTGTGATTTTGTGGTACAATCGAATGGTTGTTTTTTTTGAGGAGGGTAATATTATGAATAAAAAATTATTAACAAAAACACCTGTCGTCTGCGGACTTGCGATTATATGCTGTCTGCTTTGGGGAAGTGCTTTTCCTTGTATTAAAATAGGTTATCAGATGTTTAACATTCCGTCCGGTGCGGTCGGCTCACAATTTCTTTTTGCCGGTATTCGTTTCACACTTGCCGGTATACTTACAATTCTTTTCGGAAGTATTTTAAGCAAAAAAATACTTGTACCGAAAAAAGAATCACTTTTTTCTGTTTTTAAACTTTCTATGGTGCAAACAGTTTTGCAGTATGTGTTTTTCTACATAGGCTTGGCGAATACATCAGGCGTAAAATCTTCTATTATAAATGCCGCAAACGTATTTCTTTCAATATTATTCGCAGTATTTATATTCAAGTACGAAAAAATGACGGTTTTAAAAGTTTTGGGATGTGTTGTAGGATTTTTAGGAGTTGTTGTAATTAACCTTGCGAACGGCGGTTTTGATATGAGTATAAAACTTTCCGGTGAAGGTGCTATATTGCTTTCAGCGGCAGCTTATGCACTTTCATCGGGTATGATTAAAAAATATTCTAAAGATGAAAACCCTGTGGTTCTTAGCGGTTATCAGTTCTTTTTAGGCGGTATTATTCTTGTCGTTGTCGGAATAGCAACAGGCGGTAAGATTTCCGGATTTACTCTTGCATCTATCGCACTTCTTATATATATGGCGATGATTTCAGCCGTAGCATATACTTTGTGGGGAATATTGCTTAAATATAACCCTGTCGGTAAAGTTGCCGTTTTCGGTTTTACAAATCCGATATTCGGCGTTATCCTTTCGGCTGTTTTTCTCGGTGAGAAAAATCAGGCTTTCGGTGTTCAGGGTCTTGTAGCACTTGTCCTTGTTTCAGTCGGTATTTTTATGGTTAATAAATCTAAAAATTAGTTATTCTTCGGGCGGTTATTCACCGCCCATTTTTTGTTTGCTTGCCACTTAGCCGACTTCGTCACCGGCTCCCATCAACGGAGCCTTTTATACCTCTCCTTGAGGAGAGGAGGCACGCAGTGACGGAGTGGTGGCTCCGTAAGGCGGTAATCTGCCACTTATCTCCTATTTTCTGTAATTACTATTTTGTATAGGATGGCACCCCGACGTCCTCACTTACACGCTCCGTGGGGAGCGTGACTTTAACCCATACAGTCGCGAAATCGAACAGTTGATTTCAACTCACACGCTCCGTGGGGAGCGTGACACGAACTTGAAATTGCACAGATGATTAATTACCTCAATTTCAACTCACACGCTCCGTGGGGAGCGTGACGCAAAGGAATTAGGTATCAACGCAAATACTGACAATTTCAACTCACACGCTCCGTGGGGAGCGTGACTTTACATACACAAACGGGTCCGCCGCATATCCGATTTCAACTCACACGCTCCGTGGGGAGCGTGACCAACAAAAGCCGAAAATATAATCGGAACATTCGATATTTCAACTCACACGCTCCGTGGGGAGCGTGACCACTCACACTGTTCGATTTAATGGAAAGTGAGGAATTTCAACTCACACGCTCCGTGGGGAGCGTGACCTAACCCCATTGTCGATTGGAATGATGAAAACATAATTTCAACTCACACGCTCCGTGGGGAGCGTGACCTTGATATTGACTTATCAGGGGATTGGTATAGACCGATTTCAACTCACACGCTCCGTGGGGAGCGTGACCAATAAGGAGGTTAAAACATGGCAAGAACGAAGAATTTCAACTCACACGCTCCGTGGGGAGCGTGACCAAGCAATACAATTTCTCACGAAGATTATGTGACCATTTCAACTCACACGCTCCGTGGGGAGCGTGACCCCGCCCATTGCGAAACTGTCAGCCTTTCCGGTCATTTCAACTCACACGCTCCGTGGGGAGCGTGACCACGCTGAAATCTAATTATATTTGGAGATTTCATGAATTTCAACTCACACGCTCCGTGGGGAGCGTGACCATCCAACAGGCTATAATAAATGAATACATCTACATTTCAACTCACACGCTCCGTGGGGAGCGTGACATACAAAGGTACGATAAGAGGACCGCAAGGCATACATTTCAACTCACACGCTCCGTGGGGAGCGTGACTTTTATCAACAATTTCAGTTTCATCACCGTAACCATTTCAACTCACACGCTCCGTGAGGAGCGTGACTATGAGTTGGTGGTATTCGGCGACCTGTTTCGTATTTCAACTCACACGCTCCGTGGGGAGCGTGACTACCTCTATATCCGAATACAAGACAACTTGCAAGATTTCAACTCACACGCTCCGTGGGGAGCGTGACGGCGAACACAAAAACAATATTATTGAGGCGGCATTTCAACTCACACGCTCCGTGGGGAGCGTGACTCTACATATTGTATATGTGAAGTCACACCACCACAACAGAGCGGACATTTTACTAAAAATCACTTTAAAAATCGATATTTTTTACATAATATGTATTATTTTTTCAGCGAACCTCCATATAAAACCAATATCACTGCACGTTCGCTCACAAAATCAAACTGCCCTCAGGGTCATATGTTTCCTTTGCACCTATATGCTCCACTCTCCTCTTCCAATTATTACCCAAATAATAGAATCGAAGGCTATCTTGTTCTTCATCAATAATTTTCATAAGTCTATCTTTTAATTTCAAGAATGTTCCGTAATCAACATCAACTTCAAACACAGAATTTTGCACTCTTTGTCCGTAATTAACACATTCCTTTGCAACCTTGCGAAGTCTTTTCCTGCCTGCCGCATCGACAGTTGACACATCATAACTTACCAAAGTCATCATCAATATCACCTACTTTGCCAAATAACACGGATACTCGTCAATTTCACCACGCACAAATTTTGCAAGCAACATACTTTGCACATACGGCAAAAGTCCAATAGGGATTTTTTCCTTCAAATACGGATGTATCATATCGGTACGTTTTTTCTCCTGCCATTTTGAGAGCACCTTTTTCCTGCCGTCATCATTCAAGAAAACTGCACCGCTTAACTGTACATCAAAATCTTCGGGTTTAATAATTTTAAGATTTATTAATGTCAACACAAATCTTTCAACAATACATCTCCCCTCCTCGACCAAATCACACGCAAGCGATTCACGTCCGGGGCGAAGCGAATGATAAAATCCCATATAACTGTCCAATCCCACACTTTCAAGTGCCGCCGCATATTCACGGGTAAAAATCGTATATAAAAACGACAACATTGCATTCACCCTATCGAGCGGAGGTCTTTTACTTCTCATTGCAAAACAGAAATCGTCTTTTTGATGAAGAATAAGGCTGTCAAACACATCAAAATATGCCTTTGCACCGTTCCCCTCCGTACCGAGTATGCCGTCATAATCATCTGTGATATACACGCTTTTAATACAACCGTCCAAGCGTTCTATACAATGAGTCAGCTTGCCGTCCTCATCAATTTGCGGATAATCTTTAAGCGTTCTTTTCACAACACTTTTTGTATTCGCCAATTTTGCGGCAACGGTATTTTGTCTTAAAAGTGCAGGCGGTTTTGAAAAAAGTTCGTATTGACGTTTTCTCAGCAACACATTTCCGTGTGACGCACCCTGCACGCGAGCCAAAAATCTGCCTGACGGAGATATGAAGTTAATCGGTATGCCGTAATCGGCACACTTTCCCATGAGTGCAGGCGAACAGCCAAGATAGCTGAAACAAAATATTGCCTCAATATTTGAAAACGGAAGTCGTAATTTAACCTCATTATTTTCCTTACATACAACATTTTCGCCGTCGAGAGTCATGTATATATTTTCATTCGTGACATACAAAGTATTCAAAAGTTTTCTCATACGCAATCCTCCTCAATAAGCTGTTTAATGCTGTACTTTTTCGTTTTAGGCATACACAAATCTTTAATCGAGCAACCACTGCACTTTTGACCTTTTATTTTTGGAGGAATAACACCGCTTTCCATTACGTTTTGCATTTTACCGACCAAATCATCTAGCAATGCTTTATACCTGTCGTACTCCTCATCAAACGGCATTTTCACACGTTTTTTTGTATCGGCATAATATATGCACCCCTCACTGTTGCATTTCCAAATATAGTCCGCACACAATTTTTGAGCAAACACCTGTATCGCGTCAGTTTCTCTTATAGAGCCGTCTTTAGGCTGTGTAGGCTTGTATTCCACAAGTCTGACAGTGTACTTTCCGTCAAGACCGTCTATCGGTACGCCGTCTTTATTTTTGCAAAACTCTATACAATCCGCAACGCCATACAAACCAAGTTCATCATTATACAAAGTAACCGAGCTTAAAACAACCTTGTTATTGCTTTTGAATTGGTGTTTGCCTGAATGTACGTTTTCGTGCATAATATTCGCCAACACAACCGAAACATTTTCAGCCCAAGCATTCTCAATTTCAAGCAATCCGAATCTTCTCGGGCAATACATATAATGCTGTATTGTCCTTATATTAATCATGATTTTTCCTGAAGTTCTACTCCTTCAGGCATATTTTTATCAACAGTGATTTCATAGTCATTGAAACTTCTCGGAACTTCCACTCCGTCTTTTTTGCTGATAACAATTTTGTCAAACAACACATTCGCCGGAGCATTTCCGAGTAAGGAATCATGCTTGAATACATAAAGTTTTCTTACGCACATTTTACCTCTTGCGGCACTTCTGTCGTGTTCAAACATATTGATAATGGCCTTCCACAAAAGTTCAAGATCTTCTTCCGAAAACTTAGTAATTTTCTGTGCAAGCATAGCCGACACATATCCGTCAGCTCTGTACAAGCCATACGGTACTATGCTCTTTCTGCCCATAGTAGCACTATCACTTTCATTTGTTCTTGCCTGTCTTGTAATTGTTATATCCTGTGTAAATATCGGATCAACACTCTTTGCAAAACTAATCTGAACAGGACCTCTGACAATACCGCATGGGTCGTTACCTGTACTCATAACCGCACCGAATGTTCTTACATCAAAATAATTTTGACATATGTAATCTCTTGCTGCTCTTACCGCCTCAGGATTTTTACCCTTTTGACCTGTCTTTTCGCCTATTACCTCATATGCCTCCGTAAATTTTGTGTTAAGTGCCTTATCAGGCTTTACTAGAATATTATAATACGGCTCATCTTCTTTAAAAATTTCCACAAAGTTGCGAATTTTTCTCTTTAAGCACACATCTGTAACAAGTCCTGCCGACGTTTCGGGATCAATTCTCGGCATATTGCCTGCATCGGGATCACCGTTGGGATTTCCGTTTTCTACATCAAAAATAACTGTAAATTCGTATCTGTTTTTAATTGGTTCCATAATTTTCTACTTCCTTTCATATTTCCTTAGTTTTTGTGTCATTTGGTTTATATAAATCTTGCATTTGCTGATAATAGCCTATAATAAACTTACCTTGCTCGCTAAGCGGTAATGTCTTTGGAAATTTGCCGTTTAGCTTGTCCATAATTTCACCCGTAACTATCTTATATTTAACTTTATATTCAAGTTTTTCAATGTGGTATTGCGAAAGCTTTATAAGTTTCGGAAATACCGTTGACGGATTTGCACAAGCTGACGCAAAATATGAATCCTTAATTGTTCTGTTCAATCCAGGTAATGCGTCCGATTGAACCTTTTCAAGTACGGCAAAAAGTCTGCCGCACAGATACGCTTGATTATTATTTTCAATATCAAGTGCCATTTTTATCTCCTCCTTATTTTTTGAATATCTATCTTTTCTGTTTATGCAAGCCTTGATAATACCTGCACGAACATAATTTACCGATTTATCCGTTTTCACTCGTCTTACGGCATTTTCAAGCAAAGACTCGGGATAACGTGTACCGTTTATTATCGCACCGAACACCGAAGCCATAAGCGGCGGCGGTGTGGTGTAATTTGTGCTTTGAGGCGGTTTTAATTCTCGGAATATTCGCCACATCGGTATATTTCCTTTTGAATTAACAATCATCATATCTGCTTGGTGTCTTGCTATATGTGAAAATATGTTGCCGAATTTATCACGGTATATAAATTTTTGTGCAAGACGCGAAACATTCGGAGCAATTCCCACAATATAAAACTCAACATTTTTATCAATATCGAGTTCTGTAAAATCGGGACTTTTGCCCTGATTTACGTCATTAAGCGATTTAAGCAAAATACCGTTCATTTCATCTGCATCAATCTTATCGTCAAAGCCAAGCATTGAAGCAAACAAATCCGTTTCTTTTGAATCGTCATCTGACATCGCCCAAAATACAACTGTCATATCATCAAGATATATTCTGTGATTTTTGTCTGCGATTAAAGTGTTTAATGCCTCTGTGTAGTGTTTCATAGTAGTTTGCGTTATGGAACTGTTGTACGCCTGTTCTTTGCCGTATGAACACTCTGCCGTATTATTTACGCAAACCATTAACGCACCTGTTGCATTTGCATTTCTTACACCCTTGATTTTATCGTGCGTTACCGATATTTCGCCTTTTTCTCCCGTAACGGCACATATGTCATTACCCTGCACCGGTCCGACTGATTTTTTCAGTTCCGTTATCTTTTGAGCAATTTCGCCGTCAGTATCGTGCAATTTTATTTCAGGGTGTCCGTCAAGACCGAAAATAAAATTCGCCGTCGAGTATGCCTTGCCGAGATTTACAAGCAACTCATTTTCGATTTCGTCCTGCGGATTCCACTTTTGCAGAAAGTTTCTGTATGCCGTAACTATATCCGATGTCATACCCTCTGTAAATTCAAGGTTTTTGTCCACAAACGCTTTATGCGATTTCTTCGCCTTATCCGTACTGTCCTCAGTTGAATATGTACCGCTCTTATTGTCGTAATTAAGTCCGAAAATATATAACGGTCTGTGTTCGACAATATTTCCGTCTATACCAGGTTTCTGTGTTCTCTCCGGCAAAACCACCGATATAGGCTGAAGTTTGGTTTTACCCTTACTGTCGGGTTCACTTTCCTGCTCCACGTTTATAATATCGCTTACTGTACCGTCTTTTCTCAGCATAATCATATGCGTGATATTCTGTCTTGAAAAACCGTCTTTGCAAACCTTGTCATTTCTCGCAAGAATATCATAATATTCATTCAAAGCCTTTATCAGCATTTCATCATCTCCCTATATTTTGCTACATCTATAACACCGTCAATCATATGCGGTCTGTAAAAAAGTGCGTCTGCCTTGTCCGAAAAATTACGTTTATCCCAATCATTATCTTTCGGATGTCCACCGTCCTCAAACTTCATATGATACAGCATAAATCCTAAATCCGTATCACCTTTTAACGTATCCGAAACATTTTCAAGCGGAAATTCCTCCACAAGCTCAATACTCTTTACGGGAAATTCACGACACCCAAGCACAGGTTGTCTGAATTGTTGACCGTTTCTTAAACGTCTTAGAAGAATATTATTATGCTTTTCCTCCGACTCGTCATCATGGTCACTCTGTATACCCGTAAGTTCAAAGTGAAATTCCACGCCGTAACATACATCTTTCAAAATCATACTTCCGCGTTGATTTATCATATCCTTAGTATAAATCGTTGCATCACCTGTACCGTTTTTCATACTTTTTTGTACCGACTGCAATTTTATTTTTTCCTTAACCTCATTACGGCGAACATTGATAAATGTTATCGGATTAAAAACGATAATCTTATCAATTACATACCGAATTGCCGGTTTCCAATACACCGACTTTATCAGTCCCTCAAGAGCTCCCGGTGTCGGAACATCATAACTCACACGTTCAACTTTCATTTCAGGGCGGTTAAATGCGGCATAATCGCCTTTAACCATAATTTTAAATCCGTAACTCATTTTAACCTCCTCATACAAAATAATCTACATCATTTTCCAACGTCAAACCCACGTCCGACTTATAATAATCTGTATTTGCAAGTATGCAAACACCACAATCAAGCTGTTCTATAATCCCCTCTTTAATCATTTCTTCAAGCTCCCAAATATGTACGGACGCGCTGTACTGCTGTAATTTTCGTTTTACGGACAGTTTTCCGTATCTGAGCTGTTCAATCAAATCTTTATTTTCATCACGCGGAATTACTATTCCTATAACTTGATTTTTGATAAACTTAAAATTATCGGCATACGTTCTGAACGGTATTTCATCAAATTTCAAATTTTCACCCATAAGCGAAGTTATGGTACTTTTGTCTATATTGCCGTCATTAAATGCAAATAAGCGACTGTAATATTCTTCAATACATTTGTCGGTTGAAATATTGTCAAATTCCTCAAATAAATTTCGTGTTATATTTGATTTAAGCTGAATTTCACCTTTTCCGCCGTCTGTTTCAAAAACAAACACATCGCCCATATCCATCTTACCCTCACGGTTACATCTACCGCCGGACTGCAATACGTTATCAATTCCCGCAATTTCTCTGAACACCGCCTTAAAATCAAGGTCAACACCCGCCTCAATCAGTGATGTTGAAATCACGGTCGTATTAATTCCGTTCTTTATATCTTCCTTTATTTTTGCAATAATCTCCGAACGGTGCAAAGGCGTCATATATGTTGACAAATGATACTTGTTACCGCTGCAAATATCATATAATTCCCTTGCCGTTTTCCTTTTGTTCACAATTATAAGTGCATTGTCATATTCCTGTGCCTTTTCTGCCAGTGAAGCAAGTTCACACTTTCCGATATACTCATATCTGCACTTATCAAATACGTTAAACAACGACGTATCCTTAACCGCATTTTCTATTTTGACACCTGACATATACCTTTCCATAAATTTATCATAATTCGGCATTGTCGCCGACATCAAAATTGCTGTACTGTTAAGATACTTCGTCACATACCCTATCGCCCTTAAACAAGGCTGAATATAGTTAATCGGCAGCATATGTATTTCGTCAAATATGATAACACTGTCCGCCAGATTATGAAGTTTCCTAAGTCGTCTGCCTTTATAATGATACAGTGATTCAAAAAATTGAATATTCGTTGTTACTATAAGTTTTGCGTCCCAATTTTCACAGGAACGTTTTAATTTTTCCGAAGTTATTTCGTTCTCATCTTCATTTTTATCATCATCAAAATCATAATTTGAATGGTGCTGCAACACAGGAAGTACATCACCGAAAATATCCTCGAATACCTTTGCTGTCTGTTCAATTATACTGACATACGGAATTACATATATAATACGTTTTTTCTTATTCTCTATCGCAGTTTTCAAAGCCGCTCTTATACTGCAAAGAGTTTTTCCGCTGCCTGTCGGCATATTCAATGTATACACATTCGCATTCGATTCAACGCTTTTATAAACCTGTTCTTGTATAATACTTCTTGATTCTTGAAGTTTGGTTTCTATTTTAAAAGAATTAAGTTTTTCACATACTTTTTCGTATGCTTTTTGAAAATCTCCGTCTATACCTCTGTCTGTGTTGGTAGTTACAAACCGCTCCGTATCTATAAAATCCGCATCCGTAAGGCATGAAAACAAATATCTTGTAAAAAAAGAATACCTTTCAATAATTTCTCTCTGATTACTGACATCAAAAAGTTCTCTCAAATTATCTTTGGGATATTCAAGTTTAACTTCATTTTCATACGCAGAATAATCGCCGGTTTTTCGTTTCATTCTGCCGTGCAAGGTCGGATCTTCTTCACCGTCAACTTTCGTTCCGCCGTCAGGTAAACCCGAATGATGTCCTGCAACGCAATACTCAATCATAGGCACATATGATTTCGGCGGTGCTTTCGCAACTTCTTTTGCACCGCATATTGCGTGTTCCACTCGGATATTTTCCGCACCGTTTATGCGTTTTTGAAACCCCGATGTATACTTGCCTATATCGTGTATTTGCCCCACAAATTCGGCTATATCCGCCCAAAATTCATTTGCATTTTCACGACATAACTTCGACGTTCCGTTCAAGTGGTCCAAAAGCAGCTGTTTCCGTCCGTCGTCTGATGTATGTCCAATATATTCCATAGCAATCATCCTTTTTGTACAAATTATACTTTTATCATATCACTTTATTCGTGCAATTTCAACATATATTTTACTTTTTAGTAATTATCTATTAAATATACCTATAATTTTTATATATTTGCACCAAAAAAGGAACATATAAACAAAGCATACGCATTGTTTATATGTTCCCCAATGATTAGCTTAATTGAGTCTGCAGACAAATCCGCAACGATTTTGACTGCATTCTGTTTAATTATTATTGATATTAAAGCAATATCTCGCCTTTTCAGGCACTGAGCCTATCATACAAGGATTATGAATACTGAAATAATCCATAACATAACCCTTGTCGGTATAGATGTTTACACTCTTTTTGTCTTTCATCATTCCCGTATTATTTTCGATAACAATCTTCTTTATTTTTTTACAGTTGATTTCAATGTCCGAACGAGTGTAATTGCAAGCAATACTTGCATCTGTATTTTCCAAATTCATAGAATTGTTCAAAATGTATATTCCCTTGTACTCATCATCTCTGTTCGAGTAAGAAGAAAAGCATCTCAAACCTCTTGTTTCGATAGTATTTCCTATATATTTCTGTTCAAATTCAGTCGTCAGCTTAATATATATCGCCTCTGTAGAGCCGGTATAACGCGCAACGGAATTTTCGCCTGTATTTTTTACCGTATTGTGATAAACCAATTCATACGGACCTTCGATACCCGTTTCAACGCAATTTTGTACAACGTTATTTTTCACAATCGTATTAGGGAGCGATGTTCCCATACCCGCGAATATCGCCGCACAACCCACACCGCTTGTAAGTGCGTTCGTATCATTTACGGACGGTTTGCCGAAACCGATATTTTTGCACACATTATTTTCAATAACATCTGCATATTTGCCCGAAACAGTCGGAGTCCAATAATCAATCGCCCCCCAAACACTGTTGTTAATCGTGTTATTTCTTATAACATAATCGTCAACATCGCCGACAAAACTTATCGTCTTACCGCAGCTGTTCTCGAAAGTACAATTTTCAATAAGCACATTTTCAGCCGGACTTTGTGCATCACCGACTATTCTTATACTGTAACCGCTATTTGAACTGTCCGAAATCTGATTGCCGCAATTTGTGAACTTACTGTTCAAAATCGCGATATTACTGCAATCTCTGAACACAATTCCGTTGTTTTCAAAATTGCTAAAAGAACAGTTGTTGAAAATAATATTATCGCAATTTTCAAACTTTATCATAGGAAAATTTTCAAAATCTATATTTTCGACATATAAATTCTCAACATTCTTCACAATCTGATATGACGGCACATCGTCCGAATAATCTGCAACAAGTGTTGCCCGTTTTCCGCCGGAAGTTTTTATCACCGTGTCTGAATTAAATATTGACGGATATTTTCCGTATTTAATTGTACTGTGAACTTTGTATTCATTCGGAGCAAGTGTGTTTATTGTTCCATCTTTGCCTTTTATGTCGTTTGAAACACTGCCGGCAGAAAACTCATACAAGTCAGTTCCCAACAGTACTGATGACGTATCATAATTCTTAAAATCCGCTTCGGCGATTTCTTCGGGTGTAAGTTTAAACAGTTCACCGTTTTTCGATTGAATGTTCGACTTGTGACTGTCTATCTCCTTACGTATTTGCAAAACAGCATTGCGTGCCGAATTACTGTCCGCTGCGTATACAAAATCCGCACCGAATGTCATGCACATCATCAATACCGTTAAAAGAGCCGTAATTTTTTTCATTTTCAACTCCATAGCCTTTCTCAAATAAAAAACCAACTTTAATAATAGCGTCTGTAAAATAGCAAATTCAATTCATACAAATTTCAACCGCCATTACATACATTTTATCATTAATTATTCATTTAATCAAGACTTTTCGATTAATATTTTCAAATAAAAAAGCATATCATTTCCAAAAATGATATGCTGAAATTTTTAATAATTTTCTGCGTGAATTTCAAAATATGCTTGCGGGTGATTGCACACAGGACAAACCTGCGGAGCTTTTATGCCTACAACAATATGACCGCAGTTACGGCACTCCCAAACCTTGACTTCACTCTTTTCAAAAACCTCTTTTGTTTCAACGTTGTGAAGCAATGCACGGTAACGTTCTTCGTGAGTTTTTTCTATTGCGGCTACCATACGGAACTTTTCAGCCAATTCGGTAAAGCCTTCTTCTTCGGCAGTTTTTGCGAAATCGGCATACATATCTGTCCATTCAAAATTTTCGCCCTCTGCCGCCGAAACAAGATTTTCTGCAGTTGTTCCGATTCCGTTTAATTCTTTAAACCACATTTTTGCGTGTTCCTTTTCATTGTCGGCCGTTTTCAAAAACAAATCCGCTATTTGTTCAAAGCCGTCTTTCTTTGCTTTCGATGCAAAATATGTGTATTTGTTACGCGCTTGCGACTCACCCGAAAAGGCAGTTCTTAAATTTTCCTCTGTTTTTGTTCCCGAATATTTGTTTGCCATTTATATTACCTCCGTAAATTTACTCATATATAATATATACCACTATACACGAATTTTAAACAACATTTTTCTATGTCTTGCATTTTTCCGTTTTTTGTATTAATATATGTTTTGGGGTGATGATATGAATGTTGAAAAAAATATGTTTACGATCGGTGAAATGGCAAAATCAATCGGAATTACAAGAAAAATCATATTGAATTACGAAGCAAAAGGATTGATTACTCCGGACTTTAAAGACGGTAAAAACGGAAATCGTTATTATACCGTAGATACGTTCACTAAAATTCGTACAGTACGTATTTTGCAAAAGCTCGGTCTGTCGCTTGATGAAATTCACGCCTATTTAGACGGCGAAACCGATTTATTACCGCTTATCCGCCGCCTTGAAGCTATGCGTGACGAAATAAATTTGAATATTGAAAAGTTGTATGAAAGAGCAAACACCAATCCCACACAAATCAAGGAAATCCACATTGACAAGCAAACGATTTATCGACGCACTTTTACTACGGAAAGTATTCTCGATAAAACAAATATTTTGCGCGATACCGCAATACTTGCCATGCGTGAATACGGTACCGATATGACAAGGCGAATGTATTTTTTAGAATACTCATTGTCCGCACCCAACGAAATTTCTTACTGTGTTGCCGTACCGCCTGAAAGCAGCGGCGAACATATCGTCGTACTGACACCAATGCGTGCAATTTGCATTTATCATCACGGTGCATATGAGGAACTCCCGAAAGTTCGCGAAAAACTTTTGTTGTATGCCAAAGAGCATAATCTCACACCTTTGGGAATGTGCCGTCATACATATCTTGAAGGTCCCCCGCAACATAAGGATAAAAAACTTTTCATAACACAAGTGGCTCTGCCGATAGAAGAATAAAAAAACTCTCGAACATATAAGTTCGGGAGCTTTTGTTTTTTACATAAAGAACGGGAAAAAATCGTTCTGAACCATATATCTGTTATTTATTTCTTCGATTTGCAAATCGGTATAACCTCTGTTTACCGCTTTTCTTGTGTTTAAATTAACAGCTTGTACCAAACCAATTACTTTTTTTGCATTATTATCATTTAATTCAACATTATACTTGTCAAACAAGCTAAGAATATCAGGAGCGTTTTCATTGCTCATTTTACATTCCATTTCAATTTCAAAGCATAAGTTTTCGCCCTTTACTTCATCCATACCCATTCTCTTAATCAAGTAATGTCTAAGCGCAAGATATTCGTTGGTTTCTTCAATATATCCCGGGTTAGCCATTTTCATAATCTTTTTTCTTGACGGAATATAGAACGGTTTGTTACCTTGCGTTTTCAACAAATCATCATAAAAACCTTCTTCCAAAACATAAGTGTTTACAATCGAATTGTTGTATATTTCCCACAAATCCATTTTACCGTTGACAGTATTAATCAATTCCATAAAATCTTCTTTTGAAATATCATGATTTTGCTTGTCGTATATTTCAAAAACCTTGTCCAACGGAACAATTTCGTATAGTTCCGCAAAAACATTGCAGTAATTTATTATTTTATCTCTGACTTCCAAACCGCCTTTTGATTCGTTTGTATAACATTTAGCAACTAAGTATTTTACTTCGTCACACAAGCTGTACTGTTCATTTTCAAATGATATATAACCTAATTCCAATAAAAGTCTGATTTTGAAAACGTCTGACTGTTTAATTTCATTGCTCTCGCACAAATTTACAAGACATTCTGTTTGTTCTTTGTCAAGCGCCGCAAGAACCGTCTTAAAATACTCGTCTGATAATAATATTTTCGATATGCTTTCTGCCACTTCGCCCTTGTTCATTTTTGAACGACCTTTTATATTAAGCTCTTTTGCCAAGTCAAGCATTTCGGGCTTTTTCCAAGACATTATATTATCAAATATTTTCATTTTTCTACCCCTTAATATTTTTTTAATATTATATCATTAAATTTTCACATATACAAGCCATAAAAATAAACAATACTTTCCGCAAATTCTATCCGTCAAGTCAGCCAAACATCTAAAAATTCCGCATAAAGCAACACCTGCGGCAAGTGTTAGAGTTCAAGGCAACGCCCTTAGCTCCCTCACAAATACCGCAGGTGATATTTTAAACTATATCAAATTGTTTTGAGAATGTCTAACTTTTATGTGCCCCTCTTTTTTAATCAAAGCCGGTAAGAGGGTTATATTAATCATATTTATCTTCTTTGACACTCACAGTCACTGTCATATTCCGTCTCGGATATGTGACTTCGTCCCCACCTCAAATAAACCGTATATTATTTTATCAGCCTACTGCTTCATTCGGGTCATCATATGCAGGCACACTCGGTACTACCCAAATCAACTGATTGTTGTCGTCCCACTCAACACGACAATCCAATGCATCTGTTATATCACGAAGTTTAAAGTAATTGTTTCCGTCAATATTATAGCACGTTGCCTTTATAGGTACTCCGTCCAGTGTTAAAAACGCCGATGACGAAAAGGCTGTCCTTGTAACATCGTCGCCCGGTGTTAATTCGCCGCCAACCGATGTATAATCATAAAAGCTTAGCATATCAATCGAATTTGTTGCTCCGTCATACTTAACATCAAATGTTTTAATTGTTCCGTTTAAGATTTGTGCAATATCTCTGAGCTTAAAGTAGTTGTTGTCATCAATGTTATATGCAACGGTGTTATATTTGCGGCTATCCAGACAAATAGTCTGCGTTTTGGCAACAGAGTTTTTGCTGAATCCGTTTCCGGGATAATAAGTAAATGTTTCCCGACTTTCATCCTCTTGAACCAAATAGCGAATCTCTCCGTTATAGTAAATAGTATAGATTTTTCCTGTTATAATCCAAGGCTCTATTTCTGAAGGATCTATTCCGGGAATGTTCCTCATATCCTCATCACGGTCGAACGAAAACTCTTCAATGCCGTATACATTTACCCAGTCTTTGTCTTCTATTTTATTGATTTCACCGTTGTTTGAACTAACCCATTCACTGTATTCTAAGGCCTTATCCATATCAGCGTTGATATATCCGAAACGATACTCTTTCAGTTTTGCAAGTCCTTCGGCAGAATAGGTCAACGCACCCCATTCACCCCAAGCCGTATCTACGGACAGAACGCCTATAGGTGCACCAAGCTTTGCTACGTCATCAGCTGACTGTGTTTTGGTTAAATCGACAAGATTACTTGTCGGAATATAACATACCTTTGAGTTGAACCAGATTTTTGAATTTGTTCCGTCATAATCTTTCTCGATAACATCTATTACTGTACCTTTTTTAACCGAAGAACCGTCTGAAATATCACAATCCGCATTTGCCTCAGCTTTGTAGGAAATTAGCGGTTTTTCGGTGTTTGCAAGTTGTATATTGACATATTTGGATTCAACATAATATAAACCGTGCTTGTAATAAATTTTATAATGTCCGTTTTGTGGTGTTGCATCAACTATTTGAACAGATTGATTTATTTTATAAACACCCGATTTTACATAATCCGTTTCGTCAGGAGTGGTTTTTACCATCAAATTAGCGGTTGCCTTGCCGACAGCTTCAATTTTTGGAGCAGTTGCCACTTGATTGTTAATATCTAAGATATAACAATTTTTTCTTGGCAGAAAATATACTCCCGGTTTCCAGCTTGTGAAAGCTCCACCGTCTTTTCTTCCGCTACAATCTATAATTGAACCACGGGATTCGTCAACTCCGCCCTCGCTCCATACGGCAACCCAATTTTCGTTATAAGCAACAACATCAAATTCACTTGATGCACCTACATAAAATGCTGTGTTGGCATTTGCCTCTGTTCTTGACTTTTCTGCAAACGGAGGATCATAGCCGATTTCTTTAAGTTCGTCCAATCTCTTAGAGTGATAATTAATCGGCGGATTGCCCGGATAGAAAGATGCTTTTACCGAGCCGAATTTTCCCTCATCGCCTATATGCACAACAGCCATTCCAACCATCGGTAACGATTCAGGTCGGTCATGCCTTACCCATTCAGTCGGGACTTTTGCATAAAAATTTCTTTCATTGCCCTCGGTTGTTTTTGAGCCGCCATAGATATAGTCGGAAAGAAAATACATATTTATTGTATGTTGATACTTATCCGGATCAGATGACGCTGTCGATTTCTCTATTTCTTTTTCTGCAACCTCTGCTGTTTCAAGTGTATCCTTTCTGCCGGCAAGAGCAGGAACATAGCCGATTGTACCGTCTTGGAGCTGAATCTTATGAAATGTGCCGCCATCTCCGACTACATTAGGCTCCAAAATTGTTACTTTGTTGTACTGGATGACCACTGCAACAGAACGACCGTATGATGGATTTTGATAAACAGACATACTTTCTATTCCCGCCTTGACATAAGCCGTATCACCCGCCTGAAAATCAGCAGCCGACACGTTTGTGCAAAATAACATTAATGTACAAATTAATGAAGTAATAAAAATTTTCAACATGATAAATCCCTCTTTTCTTAATTTTTTTATTTCGTCTTGGCAGACTATGTTCTATAATTATTATACATCGTACATCGGTGTACGATGCAATAGATTTTCAAAAAAAATTAATTTTTTTAATTCTGAAACAAAAACTTTTAATATCATATTTGTCGTTTCCGGCAGTTGCAATAATATCATATAATAGCATATCAAAAGGAGTTTTATTTTTCATTGCTAAAGCTACACTGAACCTCGGAACTGTCTGTTTTTCATAATACAGCAAAACCTCCTGCATAATCACAGGAGGTTTTTGTACTGATTTATCTTCGGCATCCACAGTCACTGTCATCTTCCGGCTCGGATATGTCATCTTGATCACATTCCAAGAATTCGCCCCTCTCAGGCGGGAAGAATTCGTCAACCGGGAAGTCTATTCTCTCAAATAAGTCACAAGGATTGTCATCCGTTGCCCCTACCCCAAATAGACCATGTGGTGTGGATTTGGAAAAAGTGAGGTTTTATACTATATTTAAGCATATTTCCTCCGATCGTTCGGATACTCCAAATACGGTTGTTTCTTTTCATGATCGTATTTTTGAATCGAAACACCTTTTATTTTCTTTATTTCATTATCTATCCTAATAGCCTCGACAAAACGTTTTGTCAATTCATCATCGGATACACCGCAAGTTGAATCAATCGCATTTTCTCCATTCATAACCTTTAATCTTCTATTTATATTATAGAATTTCAACACTTCTTATCAGTCTTTCGTCTTCTGTAATTGCTATGTGGATTTTCTCTTTCGGTAGGAATATTATTGCAAGCACAATCAAGATGATTGGTTATCATTTTAGACAATTCAACAGCAAATTCTCTGTAATCATACCATTTCTTTAGTTCTTCAATGAAATCTTGATTCATAACATCACTTTCATCTACATTCCCAAAAGAAATACTCATAGCGTCTAAGACTGCTAAAATTGTGTAGAAGTAAACCATCACATACTCCGGATGTTTGCCGCGAGCTTCTTTTGCTATATCTAACGTTTGTCCGAATATATGCAACGTACGATTTAATGCGCTTAAGTTATCGAAAGAGTTTTTTACATCTTTTTCAACTGCATAGTTACTAATATCATCAAGCAATGTTTTCAGTTCCAATCTTTTCAATGCACATTTTTCATCTAAAGATAATTCCTCATCATTATTTGGTAACAGTCGTTTTGCTCTGTAACGCACATTGTCCGGTTTTATCGGCTTAAATGTAAATCGTTCACTCTGCCCGCCAGAATAAATTCTGTATATAGGCAGCTCTTCAAGTTTTTGGTGTTGTTCAACAGTAAGTTCACCGAAATAATCCGAGTTATCAATACCGAATATATTGCATAAATCTTCTTTTCTCTCTTTTGACGGAAGCTTTTTAGAATTTTCCCACATATTTATTGCCTGCCTGCTTACGCCCATCGCTTCAGCCAATGCCCTTTGACTATAATTGCATTTTGTTCTTATATATTTTAATCCGTTCATAAAACTGACCTCCAATAATAATTAAAACACGTGCACTTGCTTTAATTATTATTTTATACAGGTTGACACAAGGTGTCAATTTGCAACCATAAAATTTTTTAAGACAAATCTGAATCACTTTCAGTTATTGATATATATTTTTGCAAATATGTTTCTCTCCTTTAATAATTATGGTCATCAAAATAATCTTCTGCATCTTCATAACATTCAAAATCATCATAATTATCATAATAAAAATCTTCTGGATCATCATAGTCATATACATCATACGGATCGGATTTTTTCTTTTTTTCGGTTGATTTGCTTGAATATTTACGCTTATATTTTGCAAATTGGTCTATTGGTACTCCGCTTGTATTCGGCATACCGTCTTCCGTCCAATAATAGTTCATTTTTATGACATCTGTAACTTTTCCATCCTGACACTTAACTTTCAAACCTATTGATTTTGAATTTGGATCATACCATTTTGCATACCAGATATATGTTGTTATATGATACTCCCCATGAGAAAAACTTTCTTCTTCTCTCTCGTTATATCTACCTACCATTGTATAATTGATATACTCCTCTGACATACCCTCATACGGTACTTTTGAGCCGTATTCTTCTTGCAGTTTCTTTTCACGTTCTTCTCTGCGTTTTTCTTCTTCTTTTAAATATATTTCATAATTGGTATTGTTTTCTTCTCTCATTTTCGATATTTCTTTTCCAAAAATACCGTTATAATTCTTCGGTATCTGTGACAAATACGAATTTATTATTGAGGCATCCTCTACACTGTCATACTGACACATACGAGCGTAACAACTCACAAATCCATTCTTATCATATAAATTGCTTACATGAGAATTCAACAAAATATCTTCCGCCTCAGCATACGATTTTTCTTCTATAAGCCTTATTGCTTTATTATATTGCATACCCCAATAAGAAGAATATGATATAAGTATTATCATGACCATACTAACCAATGCAATTAACACTTTCTTTGTCGTACTCATAATTCATCCCCCATTATGTTGATTTTTCTTCTTTTTCATACTTAAATTCTATCACAAGCAAAGTCCAATATAGTGTACACCGCAAAAAAAGCGGACATAAAAGTCCGCTCATTCAAATTAACATATCTAATCCATAAAACAACCGATAATTGCGGCTATAAAAAGTATAATAACTACACTGATAATTGTTGTCAAGCACCCTTCTCCGCCGTTTCCGCCCGAAGAAAATTGACTTCCGCCGGACGGTTTACTCATCATAAAATCAAAATATTCCTGTTGTTTTTTATCCATTTCTTTTACCCCTCAAACTATCTCTTTGCATATAAAATGATTTTCTCTCGCATAACGCTGTGCCTCTGAACCGGCAACACAATATATAGTTTTAATTGTCCATCTAAAATTATTCTCTCCTATTTCTTTAACATTAGGCGGTATAATAACTTCATTAATTTGGGTATTTAAAAAAGCATTCTTTTCAATTTTCAATACACTTTTTGAAAAATTGACTTTAGTCAATTTAGAATCCTCAAATGCCGATTCACAAATTATTGTAACATTCTTAGGTATATCTATTTCTGTTATTCCGCTTCTACGAAATATACTTCTGCTTATTTCAGTAAGACCGTTAGACAGTATTACTCGTTTTAAATTACTGCAGTCTCCAAAAGCATAATAGCCTATTTCGGTTACATTATCCGGAATTACTACATCCACTAAACCTGTACTTGAAAATGCTCTTTCTCCGATTACAAGCAAACTTTTAGGGAAATTAATTTTTTTCAATTTTTCACAATACTCAAATGCCTCCCCATCTATAATTTGACACCCTTCTTCAAATACAACTTCCGTCAAGCTCTTACATCCGTAAAATGCTTTACTTCCAATTTCGTTTACTCTCATACCATTTATCGTTGACGGTATTACCACCACCGGATCATCAAAACCTATATATTGAGTTATAATCAACTCCCCACCAAATTCTTCTGTTTTGAAAACAGACTCTTTCGCCTTTGCAGTTACTTTAAAAGTATTTTCTACCTTTTTACCGCATTGCGGACAATAAATAAAATCTTCCTGCAATGTTGTATAACAACGATCACATTCTATATGTGTATTTATATATTTTCTTTTGTAACGTTTTATTTCTTTATTCATTTCCGTATTACTGTCTTTCAAGTCCGATACATCATCTTTAAGACTTTTATTTTCACTTTTCAATTCTTGTATTTTCTCTTTTTGACTTTTTATTTCCTTTAATAACTTTGCTTTTTGAGTAAATATGTTCATAAAAAATTCCTCCTCTGCATAAATCAATCGTTATGGTCGTAAAAATATGTTTCCGCATCATCTA